>Ga0307377_10000434_pt1 | contig 55696 bp, 49 predicted proteins | sample TR3MG_FD_202535 | JGI IMG/M metagenome (GOLD analysis project Ga0307377, IMG submission 202535) | Soil microbial communities from Risofladan, Vaasa, Finland - TR-3 | ecosystem: Environmental > Terrestrial > Soil > Coastal area > Acid sulfate soil | place: Finland: Risofladan, Vaasa | collected... | reverse complement strand
CACCTCAGAAAGAGAGATTAACGAAAAGAAAACAAAGGAGACAAGACTCTATATCAGTAGTTTAAACGAAGAAGCAGAAGCTTATAATAAATACATACGCATGCACTGGGGTGTTGAAAATAGTCTCGAACCTACTTAAACAGGAAGACTCAAAAAAGTTGAGCTTGAGAACAAAAAGGCTTAAAGCCGGATGGGATAACAACTTCTTGTTGAAAATTCTAAAAATATGAGTGTCGTCAATCAGTAATAAAATCAAATACGGGTTTGTTAAAGAATAATTGTACGATGGGGATTAAAGAATTTAGTGATACAGAAAAGGGACTATGAGATTACCTTCAAATAGAAAAACCAAAGAGCTTATGCGCATGATGCCGGACACTCATTAGAATTTAAATGCGTTGACCCTGGCCTCTCCCAACACAATATGATCGTCAATTTTATCCGGAGTATTGCGGATGGTCGTAATCTGTCATTATTTTTTTTGTTGAGCTTTATATATTTAACGAAATCCTGCCTTTATTAATAATGAATATCTCATAAAATATATCGAACATTACTTTTTCAGTATCTGAAAAAAGAAATGTTGAGTATTCTTTATGAGGGAGGTCTTTTTTGCCGGATTCGTTAATCACTTTAGTCGAGTATTCGGATAGTTGGATTAGTGAATTATTTAATGCAGCCGGCATCCCTATCTTCTTTCTGTCAGCAATTTCTTTAAGAAGATTGCTTTCTGAGGCAGCAAATCTTTTCAGGATTAATTTTGTCTTATTATCCTTCGTTACTTTATCATTTATAGGAAGTGAGAGCGCCCAGTCAGCAATATCATTATACAGATAAAAAGGTCTTGCCTCAAAAGAGAATGCTGAGCTTGACCGGTCTACACTCCAGAGGTGACAATTTGTAAGACCGGGGCCCATTAAAAAATCGAAAATTTCTTTTCTTATCTCCTTCTCTTTTGAATCATCATCAGGAAAGTGATGCATTATATATTCATTGATGGAAGTTTTTCCTTTATTCACTCTCTTTGATCTGGATCTTAATCTGTCACCTACTCCTAATGGATGAGCTTGCAGCCAGTAATAACCTCCAAAAAGTTCATCAGCACCCTCACCGCAATATGAAATTTTATGTTTTTTACCGATCTCCGAGGATAATATATGAAATGCCAGGCTTCCCAGAACATTAAACAAACCGTCAGTTACAATGGATTCATAATGATATAGATAGTGTTTAAAAAAATTCAAAGTACCCTCAATTCCGGTTTCATATTCTGAATGGATTGTCTTGTACGTATTAGCGATTTTTTGAGCAAAAAGTCTGTCTTCACTTTTTGGATCATCGAATAAGGTATATGTAAAGGTTTTATCATTCAAATGTTTTTGCATAAAATGAGTCATCAGGCTTGAATCAACTCCCCCTGAAAGGTAGATAGCCTGATCACTCTTTGCATGATCTGCATGCATTTTTGCAGATTCATTTAACAACAGGGACAGATGAGATATCGATGATTCTTTCTGCCAGGATTCCTCTCCATAAAATGATTCAGGAATGCTTGAATACTTATATGTTTTAACGTTTCCCTCTTCAAACACCAAATATGATCCGGGTAAAACCTGTTTGATACCTTTAAACATAGTCTCCTCCATGTTGAAAACGAATCCTAACACCGCAGTTTCGGCAAGTGACTCTTTATTAATTTCGATATTACTCTCATAAACCTGAAGGAGAGCTTTAATCTCTGAAGCAAAATAAATTGAGGAGTTCTTAACAAAATAAACAAGAGGTTTTATTCCAAATTTATCGCGGGCTAGAATAAGTTTTCCGGGACTCATGATTGCGATTGTAAACATCCCCTTAAGCATTTCGAAGGTCCTCTCTCCGAATATTAAATATAGTTTCAGGATCAGGTTAGCTTCATCAACTATTTCTTCAGATTTAATAATTGATTTCAGCTCATTGAAATTATATATCTCACCGTTAAAAACAAGGCTCAAATTATTCTCCACACAAAATGCAGGTTGGGGGTTTTTATCCGGACCAAAAATATCCAGCCAGCAAAAACCTAATGAACCCCATGGGTGGTTGGTGAATGATTCCCCATCCGGCCCCCTGTGCCGTATAGCATTGGCCATTAGTTTGACCTTATCAGGGCTGCTTTCACCATATTTTCCACAGATGCCACACATTATACTATCTCCATTTTTGCGAAATAAAGTTTTTCATATTCGCTTATAGCTTCTCTGTCTGTCAAACTTGCTATATGGTCACATATCCCTCTGGTTAAAGCATTATGCCATGATTTAAGGCTTAAAAGAATTGCATTATCGATATTTTTTCTAATTTTCTTAATATCTATATCTACTTCATCATTAATGAACTCTTTAAGTTTATTTTTCGATTCATATAATTTGATTACTTCTTTAGAATATTTTGACAATTCAATTTCTTTTATTATACAATCTTTAATCCATTTAAATCTTTTCTTGTGATCATTAATATCATCTTCTTTGTTAAAAATTTTCTTCACCAAATCATCAATTAAATTTTCATATTCTATTCTGGGCAATTGCTCTAATATTTTTTTAATTATTTCATTTTCTTGTTCTGCAATCAAAACCTTAGTTTTTTCGATTTCTATTTCCTTTTTTGCAATTGAAATCTTTTTGTGTTCAACTTCAATCTCACTTTCTCTGCCCTTTTTGTTAATTTTTATGTTATCCACAGCATTTTCTCTCTTTCTAATTTCTTCGTTCAATTCAGTTATTTCTTGAGATTTAGAATAGGCTTCTTTAAATTTCTCATTATTACTGCCAAGCTCAATATATTCCTTGATTTTTTTATGATGATGATGAGTAATTTCTAAAAATAAATTCCAAACAGAAATTAGGCTTTCATCAGGTAATTGATGTGGATTTGTCAAATAAGCTTCAAATAATTTTTTGATGATATAAGCGGCCTTACCGTCATTCTTTTCTACAATCTCGCTTTTTAAAATGGTATTCTTTAAAAAATCCTGAAGATTCTTTGAAAACTTCCAGAAAGGATCTTTTTTGTCAAAATCTAAGCGATCGTATAGTATGCGACTGGCGTCAACTCTGAAAAAAGGTTTCCACTTTTGGTTGTAAAATTCGAATAATTCACACTGCTTTGGTTTTTTTATTAGAAAGTCATGTAATATTTTGAATTCATATAAACCTAATCTGTTCAAATGAAATATGCATTTTTCAATTTCCCTTTTTATGTTATCGTCTTTTTTTAATTCTTTTTCCTTAACAACTAAAAAATCATCTAATTTCCTCCAAAAATCTAAGTTCTTTTTTTTATCATTTGAATTTGTAATCTTGTTGTTAATGATATTTTCTATATCTTCTTTACATTTTTTAGGTAAATCTTCGATTTCAGAAATAATTTTTTTAAGATAATTTTCGTCAATATTTTCTCCTCTTTTAAATAAATCATTAATGCTGCCAGCTATTTTATGTAAAATGTAAGTTTCCTTATCTCCATCTTCTTTAAAAGGTTTTAGTGTAAAGTATTTATTTAATTCATCATAAAAGCCATTCTTAAAGTCATTTTCAAATTTATTCAAATCACTTATAAATTCCTTTGAAATCCAGTATTTAGATACTTGTGGTTTTTTGATTGCTTGTTCTAAATCAAATAAATCATAACTTGATATTTCTCTTTTTAAAGGTGTTGGAATATCTACAAATTCATTAAAATTATATTTAATATTAGTAGTTAAATTCTTTTTCAATAAGTCATCTAATTCTTCAGAGATACGTTTAATGAATTCATTTTTATTCCCAGGACTTAAAGGTTTTTTTGATTCTTTTTTATCTTTCGCTATCGTTTCAATATTTATTTTGAATTTTTCAATATTTTTCTTTATTAAATCACTTTTCGTTTGATTATTTAAAGATTTTTCAGATTTGTCTCTATCTATCTTTTCAATTTCTTCTATAAACTCTTTAGATAATTTAACAAACTCTTCAATACATTCATCTATAGTTATCAATTCCATATTTAAACCATCTTCCAAATCCTGTTTTCTTTGTGCTATTTCATCAGCTTCTGACACTACAAATGATTCTATAGATACAAAATCTTTTTTTATTTCACCATCATTTTTAAAGAAAACTTCATCAAATTCCTTTGCAAATGAACTGTTTGGAAAAGGATGATCGAACAAATAATCAAATTCTTTATAAAATTTATTATTCTCTGCTCTGTACTCCCATATTTTAGCAAAATAGCACTTCCTGAAACAATTAGTATATTCCCAACCATCCTTTAAATCTTCTGGTTTGCTGCTTTTCGAATCTTTAAGTTTAGCACAATACCAAGGAATACAAACTGAATTTTCTCGATTATTTAATTGTTCGGTCTGATATTCCCTTTTATTTAACTTACAAGACTTATCAATAATCCACTTATTTTCTGAATTTATGCTAAACTGACAATTATGTATATTATGACAATGATCAGAATGTATAAGAATTTCATAATCTTCTCCTGATTCTAATTTAGTCCAAGTCATATTTGCATGTGCGGCAACTCCCCATAAAATGTAATACCATTTACGAGGTATTTCAATTTTTTCTTTTTTAAATAATGTATTATTCAAAATCTTAAAACTTTGAAGATTATGCTTAAATCCAGAGTTATAGAAGTCAAATTCAACCATATTATCAAGAGTATCACAACCACACATAATTTCTTTCAGAGTTCTTTCACCTACGTGCCCAAAAGGTGTGTGGCCTATGTCGTGTGCAAGAGCAATGGCTTCAGCAAGGTCTTCATTCAATTTTAATTTTTTGCATATATCACGTGCTATCTTTGCAACTTCAATAGTATGGGTTAGCCTTGTCCGTACATTTGGACCTGTTAGGGATATTATTACCTGAGTTTTATCGGCTAACTTCCTAAAATATACCGAATTCATAATCAGATTAATACATTCATTAAATTTAAATAAATTTTCAGGGTCAACTTTAAATTTTTCTAATATTCCGGTTTCGTTATTCTTAGCCATAACTATGTTATTAATATTTGTATGAGCAAGCAAATTGTTTTAGATACTATTATAAATAGAAATATTCCGGTCAATATACTTTTTAAACTCTTTTGTTAATGGTTCAAGATTTAAACGATTGGAATGACCAATTTCATCAATATAATACTTCATTGATCCTTCTTCCCTGAATACTAAAAATTTTTCTGGAAATGATTCTTTTAATTTTTTAAACGTTGTAGTTTTTTCGACTCTTTCATTTATAAAACAAGCAACATTGCAATAACATGCTTCCCAAATAATATTTGAAAAATCATCAATACTACCTTCTTCTTCCCAACACCATACAGATTTACACTTGCTAATTATTTCCGGCATTTCAGAGGGATGCACAAATTTTATTATTTCAATATTATTGTCTAATCGCTTCTCACGAATGAGAGAATAAATATCCTCAATATAATTGCCATCACATAAAAAAAGAGCATGAAGATTATTTGTCTTAATATGTTCAAGCAAATGACTGATACCTTTAAGTTTCCAGTGGTAGTTAATTTTACCGGCGAATAGAATATCGTACTGCTTAGTGTATTTCATGGCGTGGAAATAATCCGGGTCGGGTACGTACCTGTCCATTAACCTGACTTTTGTTTTATCGCTGCACAATTCCATCACAATCTCCTGACATGTATTATTTGTAACAATTACAGAAGCCTGTTCAAAATATCTTTTCATAATATTTTTGAACTCAATGGATGTATGGAATTTTAATATATCACTGCATGCATGCCTTATAATCAGAGGCTTGCTTAGTTTTTCAGCCAGATAAGAAGCAACACTGCAAAAGGGCCATAGATAATTCGTCTCTATTATATCGGGGGTAAAATCTTTAATAACATCAAGACATTTATTTAGTAATCTGTCATAAATCAAATCAGAATAGGGAAGATGCCAGGGAATTTCCTTAGTACCAACGATACTAACTGACTTGTCTTCGGGCACATCCCTGATTGAATAGTTCTTAATTTCGGTAGTAACTATACGGATATTATACCCTATAGTTTTTAATTGTTCATATAACCAGTATGTTTTAGCTGCTATACCACCCTGTACAGGCGGGTATTTCCCTATTAAAAGAATATTTTTGTTCATCCTAGACAATTGTATGCTTTCTTCCAGCCAAAATAACACCAGGCCGATCCTTCTTCGATGTAATGAGTCGGGAAAAGACCATTTTCAATCTGGTTATTAAGAAACCATGTGATGCTCTTTTTGAGTGCTTCTTCAATTTGTGTTGTTCTATGTATCAGAAAGTCTTCAGCCAGAGCAGCAGTGCAGATACCGGTTATAAATGCATCGGAAGGAGCCGGATGGTTTTTCCATGGACCCCATCCCCCATCTTCACGCTGCTCTTTTAATAAGTAATTAACTGTCTTTTGATATAACGTTGACGATAATTTAAAATCCTTAAATAATCTGTAATATACAAGTAAGTACCATGCCCCTTTGTAATTAAGATTTATCGGAGAATTGAGGTCTTTCGACCATTCATTTTCGAGCCAGGATATAGCCGAAATATTTCTTAGCTCCGGGATTGTATATAGAATTTGTGAAGTAATTGGGATATTTGAATAATCACGTTTACAGAATCCCCAACCCTTACCATTCATCTGTTCATTTTTCAGCCAGCAAATCGCCTTTTCTCTTTGTTCTGAATAACTTTCTGATTCCGAAATGAAAAAAACGATCCAGGCTGTGTCTTCACAATCAATCCATCCTCCGTCATCTCTTTGTTCTTTCATAATTCTTTCAGAAAGATCAAATGAAGTATCACTCTCATTTGAGGTTAACTTTAGTACAGATGAAAGGAAAACGATTCGGCGCAGGGGGAGATTTCTTTCCAGATAATCACGAAGAATGGTATCCAGAAAATTTTCAAGTTTAGTCAGTCTATGGATACTATCTGCATCCATGGCAACTGGAGCATTGCCTGCATGCTACATTTGAAAAACCTTTTTTGAAAGGTTCAAACATAAAAGTCATCTTTTCAACCTTCCTGATTTCAGGTTTTTCATAATTGAACTTTGCCTGCAGGTTTTTTTTGGTCTTTTTCATTTTTACCTTAATTTGACTTTACATATATGCAATAATACCATTTTTCTCAGACAATTCCAAAAAATGAATTGTGTCTTTAAAAACGGCCTTTTCATCCACAATAATCTCTTCTGATAACAACGTAACTATATCATCCAGACTCTTCTCTTCATTCAGAATACTTAAAATAGTGAATCCGGTTTTATTCAGGGTAAAGTGATCACCTGTATCAATACAAAATGCATAGAATTTATCATAAGCTTCATCATGTTTGAGCCTGACCTGTTTATTTAAAATATACTTTTTCATGTCTCTTTCCAGCATTGAGGATCTTCGGCTAAATAATCTCCTTTGACAGCATACGCAACAGCTCTGCATCCACGGCAAATTGGAATGTATTCGCAGTTATTACATTTACCCTTCAGATTCCCGGGATTCCGTATCTCCCATAAAAGTGGTGATGTATACCAGATATCATAAAGAGTAGTTTCAAATAAGTTACCCAGCACTATTGGTAACCTCCGGCATGGAAGAACATCTCCGTTTGGCATGATTGTCAGTGCATTATTACCAATAGAACAGATTGCTCCGATATGAGGATCTTCCGGATTTAGTAAACAAAAAAGAGTCCTGTAAAGAAGGAATCTTGGTTTTAATGTTTTTTTGAAATACTCGTAAGCTTTTGTATATACTTCTCTTATTTCACCCGGCGATAAGACCCAGTCAGCCAATGCACTGCCCTGGCCCTCAGGGATAAACCTGTCAATAATGAAAACATCAACATCGTGTTTTGCCAGCTCATCGGCTAAAGGAATAACTTCATCCTTATTATGCCTCCCGATTGTCATCATTATACTGACAACCAGTCCGTGCCTCTTGAGGTTATCAATAGCATCTAAGGTTCTGTCATAAGAATTTACTCCCCTTATTTTGTCATTTGTCGCCCGTAATCCTTCCAGGGATAATTGAAAGCGCCGAAGTTTTTTGTACTCCTTTAGTTTAAGTATTATATTATCGGTCAGCAGAGTGCCATTAGTAAGCAAGTCAATCTTGTCGACATTCCGGTTTTCAAGGTTATCTAACAGTTGAAAAAGGATTTCAGGATTCATTAATGGTTCACCTCCGGTGATACTGAAAGAACCTTTCTTCTTCCATTTATCCAATGCATTACATAATTGATCTGCGATCTGAGTCAACTTGCTAATATTGATATCTTCTTTTAAATATGACTCATGATAACAATGCTTGCACCTCAGATTACATTCATTCGTAATATGCCATTGGAAATAAAATTCTTCGTCATAATTTAATTCTTCGAAACCTGTCGGGATTTTACTATTTGATTTATCTGATGGCATATAATCAATTTTTAACGCTCTTACAATTGTAATTAATTTTATCCAATTATTACCTATGCCGTTGCGCCGTTGTGTCTTTGCGCCTTTGTGCCGTTTTATACCAGAAAAAGTATTCCTTTTGCCGCCTCTTCTCCTCAATCTTTCTGGCAACATATAACTTCTTCCCTGAATATGGATCAAAACCTGTATAATACATAATAGTTGAAAGGGTCATTGGTGTTGGGGTAAAATCCTGAACCTGTTCCGGTTTAATGCCAAGGGTTTTCACCTCTGTAGCAAGTGCTGCCATATCTGAATCTGTACAACCGGGATGTGATGAAATAAAGTATGGAATGATCTCATATTTAAGCCCATATTTCATTTTTATATTATCAAACCTTTTTTTCAGCTTTTTAAATAGTCCAAATGGCACTTTTCTCATATAAGATAACACTGATGAAGCAGTATGTTCCGGAGCTACCTTAAGACGTCCTGAAACATGGTTTCTAATAAGTTCTTCAAGATACTCACTCTCTTCTCTTCCGGCATTTTTATTCCATTCCGGGAATAACAGATCATACCGCACACCACTGCCAATAAACGATTTTTTAATGCCCTCCATCCTGTCAATCTTCTTATACAGATCAGTAAGCTGCTTATGGCTGGTATTAAGATTAGTACATACTGCAGGCCAGATACAGGATGGTCTTGAACATACCATACATTTCTTCATATCCTTACCTTTCATCCTGTACATGTTAGCAGACGGCCCTCCCACATCCGAAAGATAACCCTTAAAATCAGGTAGTTCAGAGATTTTTCGAACTTCATTCAATATCGATCTCTCCGATCTGCTTATTATCTGCTTACCCTGGTGTGCTGCAATAGCGCAAAAGCTACATCCTCCAAAGCATCCACGATGAATGTTCACAGAAAATTTTATCATTTCATATGCAGGGATATTTCCCTTCTTAAGATATCGCGGATGCGGCATATACATATACGGCAGTTCGAAAGAGCGATCGGCTTCATCCTCATTCATAGGCGGAAATGGCGGATTAATAACTACTCTTAAGTTACCTGATGGTTCAATAAGTCTGGCTGATACAATTTTATTTGACTCTTTCTCAAACTTTACAAAATTTTCTGCAAAAAGATTCTTGTCTTTTTGACACTTCTCGTAAGAATGTAATGATATCTCCTTCCACTTGTTCTGAGCAGGAAGTGGCTCCTCATTTTTAACAACTATGGCTGTTTGTTGAATAGTTTTAAGAGATGAAAAGGAAACTCCTTTTGACAATAGCCTTAAAAGTTCTCTCAACGGTTGTTCTCCCATTCCATATATCAGCATATCAGCTCCACTACTTATCAGGATAGATGGTTCCAGCTTATCTTTCCAGTAATCATAGTGTGTAAGCCTGCGCATGGAACCTTCAATGCCACCGATAACCACAGGGATGTCAGGGTAGATCTCTTTGAGAATTTTTGTGTATACAATTGTCGGATAATCAGGTCTGAAGCCAGCTTTTCCACCTGGTGTATAAGCATCATCAGAACGTAATCTGCGTGCTGCAGTATAATGATTAACCATCGAATCCATATTCCCTGCCGTAACACCAAAAAAGTATTTCGGCTTTCCAAGCTTACGAAAATCCCTTAAATCGTCCCGCCAGTTTGGTTGTGGTACAATTGCAACCCGAAACCCCTCATCTTCGATTACCCTTCCAATAATTGCCGGACCAAATGAAGGATGATCAACATATGCATCGCCACTGAAAATGATAACATCAACCTCATCCCATTCACGAAGCTCCATCTCTTTTCTGCCAGATGGCAACCAATTCAGCAAATTTTTTCTATCTTTCAAACAGGGACCCTTTTATTATTGTTTCAATTCAATTAATTTCTCCCGGATATGTGAGAAAAAGCCAGCCAATTCAGATACCAAAATTAAGTAATGTTTCAGAAACCTGTCCGATGAAAATGTTTATAAATGTTACGGCCTGATTGTTGCAGATATTATTTATATAAAATAAGATATTAAATTGTCAAATAAAACCTTCAAAGAGTAAAAAAGATGGATGTAGCAAAAGTTATCCAGCAACATAAAAGACTTTGTAATTTAGTAACAGACAAAAAACTAAAGCAAAGCCTTGATATACTTGCTGATATGATTACCGGTTCGTCATCCGGCGATCTTAATGATGAGTATGATAATATAGTTATGACCTATAGGAATATGCTCACCTATACTATTGAAGGGATAAAAGATCCCGAACGAAATAAAATCTATTTAAAGCTTATACAGTCCATTCTTAATCTTTCAGACCGGGTCAGACAGGACATATTGTCACACTACTCCGGCTGGCATACATATTGGGTAAAGCAACAGGCTGAAAAAGAGATGAAACTGAGTGGTAAAACAATAGTGGAAACTGTTGATGATCTGATGTTTAAATCTGAACTGGATGAGTGGTTAAAATTGAGTAATGAGATAAATCCCAACCCTGAATCGGAGATTTCCAGAAAACATAAGCAGCTTATTAAGAACATTTTCAACCACCTGTGGTTAACTGATTTTTATGGTGAAGCCGAAAACAGTCTGATTAATATTATTCTGAAATCAGACAAGTTCAGATGGTATGAGGCAAGCATATTTACCACTGCTATCACATTAAGTTCGTTAAGGACGTGGCAACCTGAAAAACTTATCCATCTTGTGAAAATATATGAAGCAGGCCAGGAACAGGTTATAGAGAGAGCACTTTCAGGTCTGATACTTAATTTGCATTACTATAACGGAAGAATATTATTATACCCCGAGATTACTGACTTAATTCGGAAAATGAGTAAGAGCAGCTCTTTCAGGGAGCATTGCATGATCATAGTCTTACAGACCATAAGGTCTCGCGAGACAGAGAACCTGAGCAGAAAACTTCACGATGAAATTTTGCCACAGGTTGCAAAACTTAAACCAATGATTGAGGAAAAACTTGATTTGGATAATATCCTTTCCATTGATAAAATAGAAGAGAAGAACCCAGACTGGTCAGAAATGTTTAATGATTCTGAAGAGATCTTCAAAACTATGGAAGAGCTGACAAAACTCCAGATGGAAGGAGCTGATGTATATATGTCAGCTTTTGCCAACATGAAGCATTTTGACTTTTTCAAAGACTTTCAGAACTGGTTTATTCCGTTTTATCCCGACCATGAAACAGTAGACGAGATATACAGGGATGAGATACTTGGTCCGGGTACCAATGAGCTCGCTGAAGCTTTGTATAAGACCCCATTTATCTGCAACTCAGACAAATATTCATTGATATTAAACCTGAAACATCTTCCATCGTCACAAAAAACCATGATGCTTAAGGTTTTCCGTATGGAACTTGAAGGATTACAGCAATTAAATGATGATGAATCAGGTACTGATCCGTATAAGAGCTTCAGGACCAATGTCACACAATATCTTCAGGATATATACAGGTTTTTTAAATTATCCCCTTATAAGAAAGAGTTTGAGGACCTTTTCTTAGGGAAGCTTGATATCTATAATTCGGAGTTTTTCAGGATGACATGTAACGCAACGGAGTCTGAAGCAGGTTTAGCAGATTATTTTTTCAGTAAAAATTTTTATGACGATGCTCTATCGCTATTCCTTAAACAGGTAAGTGAGAAACCATCTGATGTTCAGTTATATGAAAAAATAGGATACTGTTACCAGGAAAGTTTCGATTATGAAGAAGCACTTAAGTATTACAGCAGAGCTGAGTTGATTGACAGAAAAGCATGGACAATAAAAAAAATAGGATTATGTCTTAGGAAGCTTGGGAAGAATGAGGAAGCTCTTGAATATTATCTTCAGGCATATGATATGGAACCTGAGAATATACATACTATTATAATGACTGCACACTGTCATCTTGATCTTAAGGATTATGATGAAGCATTAAAATACTATTTCAGAGTGGAATATAATGAGCCTGATAACCTTAAGATATTAAGACCAATTGCCTATTGTTATTTTGCACTTGGCAGGTTTAATGAATCAGAAAAGTATTACGACCGGTTATCAGCAGGGAAGCTCAACGCACATGATCAAATAAATAAAGGCCATCTGGCACTTTGTAAAGGTGAAAAGAGAGAGGCTATTGACTTTTACAGTAAAAGTATAATAAGTGGCGAATTATCGAAAGAGCAGTTTATGGCAATCTTTGCTGAAGACAAGGTTCTTCTTGTCTCCCTTGGAGTTAATCCTGATGATTTGCCAATTCTTCTGGATTATCTGTTATTTATAATTGCGTAGCTGTAAAAATCATGTCATGGGAAACCTGGAGGTGGAGGGCTTTCAGGTGAAGGCTTTCTATTAGGATTATGTCGCCTATCATTATTATTAATAGTGTCATTTTCATAGTTTCTTCTGTTCTTCCTCGTCATCTTCTGACGACGTTCATCCATCTCTTTTAACCTTGCAACCTGTTCTTTGGTAAGATTCGAATCCACCTCCTTTCTGAATAATTTCATGCTGGCATCAAGATCTTTACGAAAAGTGCTCTGCAATTCACTATTAATCCTGGCATATTTATTAAGAACCAAATCAATTTTGGCTTTTTGCTGCTCATCAGGTTGTATTGTCTGAAAGAATCCATCTCTGAATCTCTCCTCTGAAAAATAGACTCTCATTGGTTTAAGCTTATGGTATCTTATCTGAGCAGATGTCAACATACCCAGGACGAATCCAATTATTAGAGTTGCCAGAACGATTAAAATTGGTTTTGTTTTCATTTCAAATTAATTTCCGGTTAACAAACATACAATGCTTTCGTCATAACTATCGCTCAATCCAAGAAATGAGTCAAAAGAAAGTGAGCCTTGCATAAGGAAGATAGAGATCAACAGAACGATAATTGCAGCCACTCCCGTTAGAGCAATCCTGGAGAATGCAAGATTCAAATATTTCACATACTCAATCTCCCGTGTCATTGTCAATACTGATGAAGAAATTTTTTCAAGGATCTTATCTCTAAATCCGTTTCTAAAATTGAATGAAACCCCCTCCTTCTCCAGTCTTTCTGCAGCATCATTAGCATCAGCATCAGCATTGAGTGAGCTGATTATCAACTTTTTAATTTCAGAATGGTTCATAATTTTTACAATTTTTCCAAAATAACTCTTAATTGTTCCTGTGCTCTTGATAATCTTGAAAGAACAGTTCCGAGTGGCAGACCCAGTATTTCAGCTGTCTCTTTTGTAGAATAGCCCTGGAGCATTCTCATTGTTACAATAATCCGGAACTTAGGATCCATACTCAGTAATGCTTTATTAACTATTTCCAATGCCTCTTTTCTTTCTTCAGTATCCTGATCAGCAACCTCAATTTCATAAATCTCGTCATTCCCTTTTTGCGAAAACATCGATAAAAATCTCTTTCTTCTCTTTATTTCATTTAGTGTCAGGTTAACTGCAATTTTTTGAATATAGGTTGATAATCTTGCTTCTCCCCTGAATTCGGGCAATGCATAATAAAGCTTAATAAATACCTCTTGCCCAATATCTTCTGCAAAAACGGAATCGCCAAGCATACCTTTAACCGTACGGGCAACCATCTTCTGATAACGTATAACTATTTCACCAAATGCACCATTATCACCATCTATAGATGCTTTTACCAGTTCGTTCTCATCGAATATACTGTACGATTCTTTAATCATACTTCACCATATAGACAATTAATATTATACTATTATTCCCTATTGTTAATTTTTATTAACATAAAAGAAATCGTACTAAGCAGGATATTATTTTGAAGGTCTAATATTGCTGAATAAGTTTATTTTTCTTAACAAGTTTAACCTCATAATCTTTTGTATATCTTACAAGAAAGAGATTATGATTTTCAAATCCAGCTCCGAAATCCTTTCTTATAAAATCATATTCTGTCTGTAGAAGGTCAGGGTAATGAATCTCAGGATGCATAAGAAAATCATTTCCATAGATTGCCATACCACTTAAAAAGTAATAAGTAATGTCGTATCCCTGCCATGCATAACTTTTTTCAGAAGGTTGAGTTAAAAATGTTTTTCTATAATCAGAATTGAACTGTTTCACATCCATTTTTGTATAATCAATCCAATAAGGAGAATAAACCATGATATCAAGATCAAAGAAATATTTTGGATCAAGATTATCCAGATCTCTCATTTCAGGATAGCCGAATACCTTTATGTCAAATTTCTTTGAAAGACCATGAACATCCTGAATTGTTTCACTTATTACAGGTGGATCCTCGGAGGCTATGATAATAATGTTTTTTGAATTTTCAGAAAGAGCATGACTCAGTCTGTTTATTGAATCATTATCAAACATGGATTTGCTATAAAAGTAGAAATCTTTAAACTTTATATCATCATAAGGTAACTTATAACTTAAATCATTAAAGATCATATTTTTAAATCTTATTACATCCTGATCAATTCCTGCAGTATCGGTATGAATAAATACAATATTGTGATCGTAATATTCACTTATTTTTTTGGACAATGCCTTTTGAGCAATCTCCAGTGAAGAATTGGCCATAAAGAGTCTCGGATTACCTGAAAGAGATGAATTACTAAAAAGAGGAACAGGGGATACAACCGGAATTCCCAGGTCTTTTGAATAATCAGCAACAATAGAAAGATTATGAGAATAAACCGGACCGATTATAAGATCCATTCCGGATAGTTTTCCTGACATTATAAGTTTTGTTAAATCAATAGTATCGCTTTTAATATCGTATGGATAAAGATTTATATCCAAGCCTAAAGATCTGAGTGTGTCAGCAGCCAGTAATATCCCCTCATACATTTCAACAAAATCAATGCTTCGCGGATAAATCCATTCTTTAGGTCGTTCTGTTTTTTTATATATTTTTTTACCCCTGATAGATTTTGATGGATCTATTTCTATCCGGACAGAATTTTCCTTAAGATAGAATGGAAGCAGAACAGCGACATCGAATGAGCCGCTGATATCTTTTACGGGTATATAGTCAACCGGCCTGTCCATAACAAACACCGAATCTTCAGCAACTACAGGGATAGTATCAGATCTGGCAGTTTCAACTTCCATAATATCTGCAGTTTCAGCCACGGAAATCCTTATAAAATCACCTACCTGAGGAAATCTCAAATTCCTGTTTTCTCTTCTTAATTCCCTTACTGTCAGTCCATACTGCTTAGCTATAGTTGAAAGAGATTCCCCTCTGAGTACTTTATGATAAATGTATCTCTTTTCCTGGTCGTCAAATTTCTGTCTGTCACTCATAAACACCCTGCGGGGAATAGCTAATTCAACACCAACTGACAAGTTATTAATATCAATTCCCGGATTGCTTTGTATTATCTCATTTTCAGATACACCAAACAACTTTGACAATGAATAAACTGTTTCACCTGGCTTAAGAATGTGGTACAGGAATTTGCTATCATCTCTAACCTGAATAATCCATGATGCTTCTGTCGGTTTTACATCATTAACTGATTTAACTGGTATTCTGAGAGCCTGCCCTTCTTTGACACCAAATACAGTTGGAGGATTCTCTTTAGTTAATTCTTCTACTGAAATACCATAAGCTCTGGAAATTGAATAAGCAGTTTCTCCTTTTTTTACCAGATGAATATAATATGGAATACCGGATATAATTACTTTGTCTTTTGATCTTTCCACAACTACCTGTGAAAAGAGAGTATTGCTCAGAAGAAATAGAATAATTACTTTCGGCAGAGCTTTTTTCCAGCTTGATAATTTCATTATTAATAGTGCATTTCAGATTAAGCAACAAAAATAATAACATTTTGAACTTTACCCGTACTTTCAGGATAAAACCAAAACCAAAACCAAAACTTTTGCTATTCTATTCTTGGTTTACAATGATTTAAGAAATGTTCTGCAATTCTTTTCAATTCTTTCAGGAACATTAGTTATATCAGCCCTGACAAACTTTTCGCCTGTTATCTTTTCAAATAGTTCTATATATCGTTCCGACACTTCACCAACAAATGAATCGGTCATTTCCGGGATTATCTGGCCCTCCCTACCCTGGAATCCATTGTCCATCAGCCATTCCCTGACAAACTCTTTTGATAATTGTTTTTGAGGAAGTCCCTTATCAAACCGTTCCTGATACTCATCAGCATAAAAATATCTCGATGAATCAGGGGTATTAATCTCATCAATCAGATAAATCCTGCCATCTTTATTACCAAACTCATATTTAGTATCAACAAGAATCAGGCCATGCTCTGCAGCTATTTCAGAACCTCTTATGAAGACTTCCATTGTATATTTCTCCATCAGTTTATACTCCTCCTCTGAAATAAGTCCATTACTGATTATTTCTGAACGGGAGATATCTTCATCATGTCGGCCTTGTTCAGCTTTTGTTGTAGGAGTGATTATTGGTTCTGGAAATCGCTCATGTTCTTTCATTCCATCAGCTATTTTAATTCCACATATCTCTCTTGAGCCCGCTTTATAAGTTCGATATGAGCTACCTGTAAGATAAGCCCTTACGATCATTTCTACAGGGTACGGATTACATTTATGTCCAAATGTTACTGTAGGATCAGGTGTGGAGATTTTCCAGTTTGGAACAATATCGCTGGTTGCATCAAGGAATTTTGCTGCTATCTGATTAAGCACCTGTCCTTTATAAGGAATTCCCTTTGGGAGTACAACATCGAAGGCTGAAATCCTGTCGGACACAACCATTAGGAGATAATCATCGTTAATATTATATACATCTCTAACTTTCCCCTTATAAATGCTCTTTTGTCCAGGGAAATTGTAGTTTGAACTTAAAATTGTCTTACCCATAATATTCTAATAATTAATAGTTTATTTTTTCCCGCTTTCTTCCTGCTCATAAGCCCGTACGATTCTCTTCACTAATTTATGTCTTACAATATCCCGCTCATCGAAATTAATTATTGAGATTCCTTCAATATTAGTAAGGATACGCATAGCCTGAAGAAGACCTGATTCACTTTTTCTGGGAAGATCAATCTGTGTTGTATCTCCGGTCATTATAAATTTTGAACTTACACCCATTCTTGTAAGAAACATTTTAATCTGGCTTATAGTAGCATTCTGAGCTTCATCCAGAATTACGAATGCATTCTCCAGCGTTCTCCCTCTCATAAATGCCAGCGGAGCTATCTGTACAGTACCATCTTCAATCCATGACTCAAGTTTTTTATAAGGCAGCATATCATGAAGAGCATCATACAATGGCTGCAGGTAGGGATCTAGTTTCTTTTTCATATCTCCGGGCAAAAATCCAAGTCTTTCCCCCGCTTCTACTGCCGGACGCGTAAGAATTATCTTTTTTACCTCCCTCGCTTTCAGTGCTTTGACTGCCAGGGCTATGGAAGTATATGTTTTACCTGTTCCTGCTGGCCCCTCAGCAATGATTAAATCATAATTCTTATAATCGTTAACCAGGAGCAACTGATTTACTGTCCGGGCTCTAACCGGCTTCCCACTGGCACCAAAAACAAGAACCTGTTCAAATTCACCATTAGATGCTGATTTCATATGTACAGCATCAAAGAAATATTTCTCTATATCCTGCTCATCGAGCCGGTGATATTTCTGATAATATTCTAATAGTTCATTAAACTTTTCGGCAAAAATGATAATTTCTGCCTCCTCTCCCATGCATTTTAGCTCATTGCCTCTTGCAAGTATCTTAATCTTAGGGAAAAACCCACGGATTTTATCAAGCAAAGAGTTGTTTATTCCGAAGAAGACTACAGGATCAATATCCTCAAGAAATATTATTATCTCTGTCATTAAATCCAATAAAAATTGATTATCTGATATGCTTTTTACCTATATAAATTGGCACCAGGTCAAAATAGTTTATAAAAATATTCAATGAACAGTACAAAGTAAGGTTATTTTTTCCTTAGAAGATTATCTTTGTAATAAGTTTTTTTATATGCCTGTAATTACATTAACAACAGAATGGAAGCCCGATGATATCTATTATGGAATCATTAAAGGAAAGCTAAGCAGTTTGTGTCCGGGAGCAACGATTGTTGATAATGCCGGCAGCATTCCTGTATTCAATATCTCACTTGCCTCGTTCATAATACGAAATACCTATAATAACTACCCTACAGGTTCGATTCATATAATATGCGTTCATTCTGAAACTCAGAAGGATCAGGAGCATCTTATAGTCAGGGCCAGAGATCATTTTTTCATTGGAACCGATAATGGGATCTTTAACCTTATACTTAATTCCGAACCTGACGAAGTTGTAAAAATAGATCCTCAGGGAGCCTCTGATGAACTTGAAATATTTGCAAAAGCTGCTGCAGACCTGTTTTCAGGTAAGATCATGTCTGATATTGGCAAGAGTGTTAAAACCATTAGTGAAAAAGTACCTCTGAGGGCAACCATTGATAAAGATGTTATTATCGGCAGCATAATTTTTATTGACTCCTATGGAAACGCCGTTTCGAATATTACCAGGGAGGTTTTTTACAGGGTATTTGAGAATAAAGATTATAAAATATTCATTCAGAGTAATAAAAATTTTACAGACAATATTTCCAAAAAATACAGTGATGTACCAGTTGGTGAGATGCTGGCAAGATTCAACCCTATTGATTTACTGGAAATATCAATTAATGGAGCTGACATATCCGAATTACTAAGTCTTACTATCGGCTCCGTTGTACGAATTGATTTGGCAAACAAAGCTGCATCGCCTAATCGCTTGTTCTAAAACCAGTTACTAATGAAAGATAGAAATAAAAGTCTAGAAGAGTTTAACAGGCTTCTAAATATAATTGATGAGCTCAGGATAAAGTGCCCATGGGATATGAAACAGACTAATGAAAGTCTGCGGAAGCTTACAATAGAAGAGACCTATGAATTAGCTGATGCTATTTTCTCCGGGAGTGATGAAGGCATTAGAAATGAGCTAGGCGATCTTATGTTGCATTTAGTTTTCTATGCCAAAATTGGTTCTGAAAAAGGTTCATTTACTATAGCTGATGTGTTGGAAGGGATTAATACTAAACTCATTTACAGGCATCCACATGTTTTTGATGATGTTAAAGTTAATGGAGCTTCCGAAGTGGAGGAGAACTGGGAACAACTTAAGATTAAGGAGAATAATGGTTATAAACCTGTGCTGTCTGGTGTTCCTTCCTCATTACCGGCCATAGTGAAAGCAAACAGAATACAGGAAAAGGTTAGAGGTGTGGGATTTGACTGGGAGAAACCTGAGCAGATATGGGACAAGGTACTTGAGGAGATTAAGGAACTTAAAGAAGAGATAGAGAACCGGAATATCGAAAATATTGAATCAGAACTCGGAGATGTTATGTTTTCAATTATCAATGCATCACGTTTGTATGGAATTGATCCGGAAGCAGCCCTGGAAAAAACTAATAGAAAATTTATTAAGAGGTTTAATTATCTTGAAAAGGAGACTCTGAAAAAAGGCATATCCCTGCATGATATGAGTCTTGATGAGATGAATGTTATCTGGGATGAGGCAAAGAAGGAGGATTAGGGGATGTTGCCATATAGGGAATGGTCGCGACCGTTCCCTGCTTGACAAACCTATATGACAGAAGCTGATAGATCATTTTCGCAGCAACAAAGTCAGGAGATTTATTTGTCGGGGAAGGACATAATTCTACAACATCAAATCCTACAACATTTCTATTCTTTATTACATCTCTCAGAAAATGTAGTATTTCAAAATATTCTGGTCCCCCAGGTTCCGGGGTTCCTGTTGATGGCATAATTGACGGATCCAAAACATCAAGATCGATTGTGATATAAACATTCTCTGTAAGCTTATCTATTGCTTTTGAATACAAGGACTTATCGTAATACAACTCATGTGAATAGAATATTCTTGCGGGGTCTGCATATTGTATTTCGACTGCTGATATGCTTCTTATTCCAACCTGCACAATTGGAGCCCATTCACGTGCTCTTGCCATCACACAGGCATGATTAAATTTTGAACCCTCATATTCATGTCTCAGATCAGCATGTGCGTCAAGCTGTAGAACTGAAAAATTATCATAGTATTCGGAAAATGCTTTTATGGATCCAATTGTTACTGTATGATTTCCTCCTATGAATACAGGAAATTTCTTCTCTGTCAATAGTGATAATGTCTTATCATATACAGCATTAACAAGTTTTTCAGGTGTCTCTTTTTCAAATACCGGATCACTTGTATTAATCCCTTTCAGATGAGCTTCAGAGCCTGTCTCAATATCATAGAATTCCAGATTAACAGAGGCATTTAGAATTGCATCAGGACCTTTATCAGCTCCTTTCATCCAAGTACTTGTCTCATCGTATGGTACGGGAACAATGATTATATCAGATTCTGAATAATCATAAACCACCTCATCTCCACCGAAATTCATATTATATGATTTTATAACCTGGTAATACCTGAAAAGTGTCTTGAGTGCCTAAAGTAGTAAGAGTTATATTATATTTCAACTTTTTTAACCCACAATGCTGAGCACAGACGAAGCTCAACTTGCCATCTCAAAGTATTGTTTTGATATTTATAGGTTTATTCTGGCTTTGGCTTTGGCTTTGGCTTTGGCTTTGGCATTGGTTTCTTCTTTTTCTTTTCAGTAACAGGAGCTGCTTTCTTCTCTTCAGAGGTTTCATTTCCTGTTTCAGCTTCAGCAACAGCTTCAGGTTCTTCTTTTATAAGGAGGTTTAGTTTATGAAGGATGTTATACCACTGGGCAAGTTTTTTAATGTCGCTGGTATATACTTTATCTTTTGAATAATCAGGCACGATCCCTTCAAACCAGCTCTTCAGCTTATCAACATCTGCCTTTGAGTCAATTGCCGATCCGCCGTTTTCCTTATCATGTATCAGGTTAAATATTTCCCCGAGAGGCATATCTTCCTTATCGGTAAATATTGCAATATCATCGAGCGAGCTTACCTTAGCTGATCCATATGCACTGCTTCTTTTCTTTGTCTCCAGGTGTTCAACAATTATTGCATTTTTCCCCTGAGCAATAAACTTGAAAAGCCCGGGTTCACCTGAAATTGACAGAATATCTTTTAATATCATCTTCAATATCTTTAGTGTGCAAAGTTAATTCTTGTATCGTTAAGTCTGATTAATTGGACTGTTTTTTTTGAATTCATCTCAGGGCATATTTCTTTCTTTTTTAATCTTCCCGTAAGCTTCATTAACCTTACTGAACTTTTCATCTGCCGATTTCCTGAAATCATCGCCAAGATGGCTTACTTTATCGGGGTGGTACTTCATTGCCATTCGTCTGTATGCCTTTTTAACTTCGTCATTTGAAGCAGATGTATCTATTTCAAGAATTTTATACGAAGAATCTGTTTCAGGTATAAACATGTTTTTAATGGACAGAAAATCTGTTGTAGTTACTCTAAGATAACCGGAAATTCTATTCAAAATCTCAAGTTCAGATGGATGTATTCTACTATCTGCCAGCGAGATATTAAATAAAAGGTGCATTAATTGCAATCGTGAGGAGTAGTCCATGTTATTGCTTATCTGCAAACAAACATCCCTGACAGGTATCTCCTGTTTCAGAAGGTCCTTAAGCATCCTCAGTGCCTGCTTTGCAGATTCCTGTCCAAATTGTCTTACAAAAAACTGTTTAACATAATCAAGTTCCGATTTTACAATTTTACCATCAGCTTTCATTACTGCTGCCACAAGTACCAGCAGGCTCATCCCAAAATCACCCTGAGTTGTTCTGATTGATCTGGAAGTGTGTGTAGAAGATTGGCCTGTAGTACTATCAACCATTGATCCCACAATAAAACCTAACAGACCACCAATTGGGCCCCCAACGACCCAACCAAGACTTCCTCCCATCCATTTTGCAAAATTTCCCATAATTTGACTCAGGTATTAATATATTTCAATAACACATCATGTATCTGAAGAATAGCCGGGATGATCATATCATTTTCCGAATTATAAATCACAAAATCCGATAATTTTATCCTGATGTCATCATCCATCTGATTACGAATCCTCTCCAGTACCTGTTCTCTGGAAAGGTTATTTCTTTTAATAACCCTTTCTACTCTTTCCTCAAGGGGAGCAACGACAGTAGCAACTTTATCAACCAGCTCAGAAGCACCACTTTCATAAAGAATTGCTGCCTCCATGATAACGTATGGTGTGGTTTGTTCCATCTCCCACATAATAAAATGATCGAAAACAACCGGATGAACAAGTGAATTAACCTTTTTAAGGAGAGTATTATCATTAAAGATGAGTGAAGCCAGTTCCATCCGGTCCAGCCTTCCGGATTTATAAAGGTCTTTCCCAGCTACTGTATTGATCCTACCGATTATGCCTGTATTACTTTCCATAATCTCCCGTGCATCGCTGTCAGCCGAAAAGACTGGAATTCCCAATACATTGAATACTCTGCAAACAGAGGTTTTCCCACAACCAATACCTCCTGTTATACCTAGTTTCATCGCCGGTTTCTTCTCTTTTCTCATATAGCCCACATATAAACTTAAGGTTATTATTCAACAACCTCAATGTCAGGCTTAACCTGAATTGATTTTGAAGCTATCTCATTAATAGTGAAAAAGAGAGTGTCAGGTTTTACCGAAATAATTTCACATTCAGATATTAACTTTGCTGTCAGATTTTTGATTTCTCCTGACGTAATAAGATAATAATTAATATTATTACCGCCAGTTACTCTTTTGTATTTGACCTTTGACAGATCAATTATTACAGGAGTCCGGTTACTTATCAATTTAAGCTTCAATAATGAAAAACCAGTGCCTCTTAACGACAGGTTCAGTTTAGCATGTTGTTCTTCACCAATTACCTTTTCTTTCGGAAGATTAATATAATGTACCGGGTATCTGACCTCAGCCACAATTTCTTTACCAAGAGCATTCAGGTACCAGAAGATAAATGAGAGAAAGAGGAAGAAAGAAAAAATCACAACATCTCTGTTAATGATTCTCTTCTCCTTTTTCTTAAGGTCATCTAATGGTATCTCTTTTCTCCCAGTCATTTCAAGTTTAATAAAAAGAAGTTAAGTTCTATTCGTCAACAGTAGGATCCTTAAGGAGAGCATTCTTATCCACCTTCAGTTTGATATCCCCTCCAACATCTATAGTCACATAGTTGTCTTTTACTTCAATTACACGGCCAAAAATTCCACCGGTAGTTACAACTTTATCACCTTTTTTAAGGGAACTTCTGTAGTTAGTCATATCTTTTTGTTTCTTCATCTGCGGTCTGATCATAAAGAAATAGAAAACTACAAAAACCAGAATAAGAGGAAGAAAAGTCACAAGGGGATTACTCTGACCGGTAGCTCCGGCAGGTTGTCCCATCAAATACAAATAAGAAAAATTGGTCATCGTTTCAATTATTAATTATTATTTAATTAGAATTATTTACTACTTCTGCAGTTATTTTTAATAACACGACAGGGGTTGATGCATTTGACTTTACTTTAATTGTCTTTGTCTGCATTCCGTGATATCCTGAAGTATTAAATACAACCTCAAGATTTCCGTTTTTCCCCGGAGGTATTGGTTTCGTCTCATATTTAGGCACTGTGCATCCGCAACTTGTTGTTGCATTAGAGATTACCAGGCTTCCGGTGCCTCTGTTTTCAAATGTAAAAACATATGCAACCTTTTCGCCCTCTGTTACTTTTCCGAAATTATGTTCATACTCCTTGAAAATGATCACACTAGTGCCTTCATCTGCTGATTGCAGTTTGGTATTAACAAGATCATGTTCTGCTCCATTTCTACAACTTGATCCTAATATTACAATCAGTATTAGAGTAAAAATTAAAACCTTTCGCATAAATCAAATTAATATCTGGTTATCAGTTTTCACCGGACAGAGACTCTCCAACCAGACCTCTGCCAAATTTACTAAAAAGTCCTTTTTCCCGCATTTCTTTAACAATATTATCTAGTATTCCGTTAACAAATGTACTGCTTTTTGATGTACAATAATATTTAGCTATTTCAATGTATTCATTAAGAGTAACTTTAACTGGTATTTCAGAGAACTCAAGTATCTCAGTTATTGCAAGCTGCATAACAAGAATATCCATAAGAGCAATTCTTTCGACCTCCCAGTTAGTCGTATTTTTATCTATGAGCTCAGAACTTTTTTTTGAATTAAGCACGGCTTTTCGGAACAGAATCTTAACAAATTCTTCATCCTCTGCATTCTTAAATAAAGGCATCAGCCGGGCATTTTCATCTGAATCAACTTTAAATTTCTTTAGGGTCTTTTCAACCATTGCTGATACATATTCAATATCGTCATTCCAAAAGATACTTTGTTCTTCAAGATTTATCTGAAGATCCTCCGAACTTGAAAACAACTCTGTGATCAGCCTGATAATAAACCTTTTATCTGAAGTATAATTAGAGTCATCCGGCTTCATATATTCTTGATAAATATCCCAGCTAATCATCTTATTATAAAGAACACGTGGAATATGGGAATGATTAACCCAGGATAGTTTCTTAGAAGAAACATAATTTGTAAAAGACAGATTTCTTCTAAGCTGTGCAATAATCAGATTATTTATAAATCTTTTCTGTGGATTCAGATCCTCGGGAGTTGGGATCTTCTTTTCAAGTGCCCTATCAATTTTCTCATTAGCAATATCTGCTACCTCAAGAACAAGCAGTAGTAGATAGTGATAAAGATCATAAGTCTTACCAATACTGAACATAAGCTCGTTTTCAGCATGGGAAAGATTATCATCCTCCCTGCGGTTAAAAGCATAAAGAGCCATCAAGGCTTTTATACGAAGCAATCTTCTACTTATCATTAATAAAGAACCTCAAATTTTCGCTGCAAAAATACTCTTTTTCCTTTACGCTCAAAACAATTACAAACAATTACCGTATTTTGATTTGAAAAAATAATTGTTACATTTGACAATATAAAACAAAACCCTAACACTAACTGACTTAGAAATGGAAGAAGAAGCAGGAATAAAGGAAGTCATAAACGGGCATGATGATAAATTTATAAAAGAAGAGATTTTTACAAAAGTGGTTCGTGCCGGTAAAAGAACCTATTTTTTTGATGTAAAAGCTACCCGCAGGGATGATTATTATCTTACTATTACTGAAAGCAAGAAGCGTTTAGGCAAAGAAGGAAAGGTTTTTTACGAAAAACATAAGATCTTCCTCTATAAAGAAGATTTTGAAAAATTCACAGAAGGATTAAAAGATTCTGTTACATTTATTGAAAATAACAAAGATGAATTAGGTACACCCGAAATGTCATCAGATATTGAACCCGGGAAAGAAAACAGTACTCTTACTACGGAAGAGTTTACAAACGTCGAGTTTGAGGACCTTGGTAAAAAGTAGAAAAGCTTTTCAAAACAAATTTCCTTAGGATATTTCTAAATGTCTGATTATATACTTCTTATATTTGGGATACTTTTAATGATCGTTGGGATTATCGGTTGCCTGGTACCTGTTTTACCTGGACCCCCAGTTAGTTACTTTGGATTAATTTTACTTCATCTGACCCGGTTTGGTCATTTTTCTAATTCTATATTAATAGCTCTTGGTGCCATAGCAGTGGTTGTGACAATATTGGATTATATTGTTCCTGTTTGGGGTACAAAAAGATTCGGAGGGTCAAAGTACGGAATGAGGGGTGCTACAGTTGGATTGATAATTGGACTCTTCCTTGGTCCGCTAGGAATTATATTAGGCCCGCTTATAGGTGCATTTGTTGGAGAAATGATATTTAAGGATGATATTAACTATGCTTTTAAAGCCGGATTCGGTAGTCTGCTTGGATTCCTGACTGGAATCGGTCTAAAACTTGCTGCGTCCTTTATAATGACTTTCTACTTTGTAAAGGAGTGGATAGCGTAGCCACCATCACTGCCTTAATAGTATGCAGGCGATTTTCTGCCTCATCGAAGACTATTGAATAATCCGATTCAAAGACCTCCTCTGTGACTTCCATTCCATCGAGGCCGAATTTCAGAAATATCTCTTCTCCAACTTTAGTCTCACGGTTATGAAATGCCGGCAGACAATGAAGGAATTTCACCATTGGATTACCTGTCATTTTAACCACTTCATTATTAACCTGATATGGCTTTAAAAGTTCAATGCGCTCTCCCCATACTGAATCAGGTTCCCCCATTGACACCCATACGTCGGTATATAGAAAATCTACACCTTTAACTGCATCACTGACACTTTCAGTAATCGTGATCTTACCTCCTGTCTTTTTTACAATTGCACGACATGTTAAAACAAGATCCTCAGCTGGCTGACAGGCTTTAGGAGCTGCAGCTCTGAAATCCATGCCCATTTTGGCGGCTCCTACCATAAGTGAGTTTCCCATATTGTTACGAGCATCACCCAGGTAACATAAAGAAATCTTATTCAACGGTTTATCAGAGTGCTCCTGCATTGTCATAAAATCGGCCAGAATCTGTGTCGGATGGAATTCAGTTGTCAGACCATTCCAAACAGGCACCCCGGCATATTTTCCAAGATCTTCAACTATATCCTGACCATAACCACGATACTCAATCCCGTCATACATACGTCCAAGGACCCTGGCTGTATCTTTCATTGATTCCTTTTGTCCAATCTGTGATCCGCTTGGTCCCAAATATGAGACATGGGCTCCCTGGTCCAGAGCAGCAACTTCAAATGCACATCGTGTTCTGGTAGAGGCCTTTTCAAAGATCAATGCTATATTTTTACCTTTTAAACGAGGTTGTTCAGTACCGGCATATTTTGCTTTTTTCAGTTTTGTAGCCAGATTGAGAAGAAACTTTATCTCTTCCGGTGTAAAATCAAGAAGCTTAAGAAAATTTCTGTTGCGAAGATTGTAAGACATGAGATTCAAGTTAAAAGTGAAAAGTGAAAAGTGAAAATAAGTTTAAGGGAGTAAAAATAGTGAATATTCAGTCATGAAGTTGTTCTGAAGATTAGTTAATAAGTAATTTAGTGTGCCGGGTGCCTATCTTCTATCATCCTCATATTCCATTGTAATTTTCGATCCATATTTCTTGTCGGATAGCCTAAAAGCCTCAGTAATTATACTTTTACTACCTCCATTTTTCAGGAAGTTAAGGCATGCCTGTATCTTCGGTGCCATGCTACCCTTCGCGAACTGACCTTCATTGAGGTATTTTAAAGTATCAGCATAATTAAGAAATTCTTTAACCTCCTGATCTGGCTTTTTATAATTAACATATATATAAGGAACATCTGTTAGAATATAAAACTCATCAGCACCAATCAGTGCTGCCAGGAGAGAAGAGGCAAGATCTTTATCAATAACTGCCTCAGCCGGTCTTACGTCATTCTTTTCGTCAATATAAACAGGTACTCCACCACCTCCTGCTGCAATAACGATGTTTCCTTTTCTGGCAAGGTCGCGTATTATGGTTTCATTCATAACACCTGCCGGAACCGGTGATGGAACAACCCTCCGGTAACCACCATGGGCCTTAACCTCTTCCTTGAATTTCCATCCTTTTTTTGAGGTGAGCTCTTCAGACTGTTCTTTTGAATAAATCTTACCAACTCTTTTTTGAGGATCGCTGAAAGCAGGGTCATTAATATCAACTAGAACCTGTGTTACAAGGCAAATAATATTTTTATCAATCCCATGCTTGGTCAACACATTTCTTAACATTCTCTCAATCATATAACCTATTCCACCCTGAGAATCAGCCACACATATATCAATTGGCATCTGGGCAATGTTATACAACTGTTCACCGGCATCATTTCGCATCAGAATATTTCCAACCTGGGGACCATTCCCATGTGTTATAACCAAATCGTAACCCTCCTCAATTAAAAAAACAAGGTTTTCAAGAGTCTCAGTAGTATTCTGTTCCTGCTCATCAATAGTTCCTATCTGATCCCCTCTTAAAAGTGCATTCCCCCCTAAAGCAACAACTGCAAGTTTCTTTACCATAATTCTTATGAATAGTCAACCAGACTAGTTAATATTATTCAAATAACAAAGATCTTGTTTCTCCAATACTTAATTCAAAGATGACAAAGCTACCAAATTCCTCAGAATACAAACAATAGGAATAGCGAAATGAGGGCTAACTTATATATGTTTTATAACACATCTCAAAGCATTAGTATAATAATAATTGAGAGAATTGAAGTTAAAAAAAATTATTACATTTACATAATTCAAAAAACAGATAAGTGAGATTCAGCTATGTATTGTTCATTGCAGTAATCTTAGCAATGACAGGATACTCCTGTAAAGAAAAGGGGGGTAAATATTTAAGCCAGGGTGAAATCCATTATTCTATAGATTATATAGGTAACATAGGGCCCATGCCGGAAGAGTTTCTGCCTAAAGATATGGTTGTTTCTTTTAAGGATGATAAGATTCTCTTTGAGATGGTTACGTCATTTGGTAACTCTGGAATTCTAAACCTTTCAAATCCGCAAAAAAGTATTTTTGATACTTATTTCAGCCTGTTCACTATTAAATACTTTTATGCTGGAGAACCCGGAGAGATGTTTCCTGGTTTTGATGGCATGGAAGGAATGGTATTAAAAAAGACCTCTAAAACAGCTGTTATTTGCGGTTTTAATTGTAAAAATGCAGAGGTAATTCTTCCTTCCGATAATAAAAAGGCATATGATATATGGTATACAGATGAGATAAGCGTAAAGAATCCCAATGCTGCTACACCATTCTATCAGCTCGATGGAGTATTAATGAGTTTTTTCTTTTACATGGGTTCCACTGAGCTCCATTTTGATGCTGAAACAGTATACAAAAAGGATATACCTGATGAGACATTTGAAAGAAGAAATGAGTTTACCAGAGTATCAAGGGAAGAGATAAACAAATTTATTGATAGGATGGTAAGCCTATAGGCACAGGGCACAGGGCACAGGGCGCAGGGCACAGGGCACAGGGCGCAGGGCACAGGGCGCAGGGCACAGGGCGCAGGGCGCAGGGCACAGGGCACAGGGCGCAGGGCACAGGGCGCGGGGCAATCCGGATTGAAAAGAATCATTATTTATCCTCAGATAAAAATCCAAATATTTATTAATAATTTGCAGATTACGATTAGTCCTGAATTCAGGAAATAAAATCATTTATCCGGATTTTGTGACAGACGTAAAATTATTACCTTTGGATTGCGTTTATTAAAACGAAAATTATTGAAAAATTTCAGCTGGAAATGAATAAAGTGAAGGAAGAGGTTAGCAAAAAGAGTCCAAAATCTACAAAGGCTGGTAAAAATTCCAAATCCTTTTTTTCAGATGAGAGGATTAAGTTTATTACGGGAATACTCATAACAGGATTTGCGTTTTATCTTCTCCTGGCATGTGTGGCCTACCTATTCTGGTGGAAAACGGACCAGAGCATTCCCGATTCAGCTATATTATCAGGTCCTGAAATAGCAGTAAAAAACTGGTCGGGCAAAAGCGGTCATTTTCTTGCAAAAATGATAATAGCATATGGTTTTGGATTTGGTGCCTTTTTTATTCCATTGATAATAGGCTCAATTGGACTATATCTTCTTAATTTTCCAAAGATCAAACCCTTCAGACTTATAATAAAATTCACCTTTGCAGCAATAATACTTTCATTAATACTCAGCTTCATATTTGGACTGTCAGATGGGTATCTTATCAGCGGACCAGGGGGTGCACAGGGCTATCTTATTACCAGGTGGATGAATGCTTTTACGGGTATGATAGGGACAGGTGTCCTTTTAGCATCTATTACCATTACATACCTTGTTTTTGCTTTAAGGATAAATCCTAAATCATTTGGCATTAGATTGCCTTCCTTTCTGAGGAATATTAAAGCTGATAAAGATCTTGCAGGTTTTGAATCAGAAGATAATGTTTTTACAGAATCAGGTTCTTCAATACAAAATGATGAATCATTTTTAAAAGAGAAACCTGAAAAGGATCCGATCGAATTTTTAATCAAAACAAGAAACCTGAATATTGAGCAGGATGATCTTGATGAAGATTTCCCGGAAGTTATTACGAAAGGTTCTATAATCCGTGATTTTGATAATGACAACCAGGTTGATCAATCTGAAGATAAGGTTCCGATAAATATAAAACGTCCGGGCACAGGCGATAATCTCTCGGATCAGGAAGTAGACAGAATAATGGAAGATTACGATCCTCGCCTCGATCTATCTCGTTATAAGTTTCCGCCTGTCTCAATTCTTAAAGAACACAAATCAGAAATCGCCTTTGATAATAGTGAAGTTTTTGAGAATAAAGAGAATATAATAAAGACCCTGGGGGACCATAAAATTAGTATAAAAAGTATTTCAGCTACTGTAGGTCCAACTGTAACATTATATGAGATTGTACCCGAGCGTGGTGTCAGACTGGCACGCATAAAATCGCTTGAAGATGATATATCGCTTAATTTATCTGCACTTGGTATAAGAATTATTGCTCCTATTCCCGGACGAGGAACAGTTGGGATCGAGGTTCCAAATAAGAAACCAGAAATGGTTTCAATGCGTTCACTAATAACTTCAAAAGCTTTTCAGGAGACTAAATTTGATATTGCTCTTGCTCTTGGAAGGACTATTACCAACGATCCATACATTGTTGATCTGACCAAAATGCCTCACCTTCTCGTTGCCGGAGCAACAGGACAAGGAAAATCTGTTGGTATAAATGCTATAATAACATCTATTCTTTATAAGAAACATCCTGCCGAAGTAAAATTTGTACTTATCGATCCTAAAAGAGTGGAACTGCCATTGTATATGAAGATTGAAAGGCATTTTCTTGCCAAGCTCCCTGACGAAGAGGATGCAATAATCACCGATACTCATAAAGTTATTAAGACACTGAACTCATTATGTATTGAGATGGATAACAGGTTAGAGCTTCTTAAGGCAGCTCAGTCACGCAATATTAAGGAGTATAATGAGAAATTTATTTCAAGGAAACTAAGTCCCGAAAAAGGTCATAAATATTTACCATATATAGTTTTGATTATAGATGAGTTTGCCGATCTTATAATGACTGCCGGAAGGGAAATTGAGGGACCAATAGGAAGGCTTGCACAGCTGGCACGGGCAATTGGAATACATCTTATTATCTCTACTCAAAGACCTTCTGCAAATATCATTACAGGATTTATTAAAGCAAATTTCCCGACAAGAATAGCATTCCGTGTCTTTTCATCTATCGATTCCCGGACCATTCTCGATGCCACAGGTGCTGACAGGCTAGTCGGGCGCGGAGATATGCTTGTCTCATCAGGAAACGAACCGGTAAGGGTTCAGTGTGCTTTTATCGACACTCCCGAGATTGAAGAACTGACAGAATTTATCGGATCGCAGCAGGGTTATCCAGATGCTATGCATCTACCTGAATATATAGACGATAGCGAAGCAGGGATACTTGAAGTTGACCTACGAAAGAGAGATACTATGTTCGATGATGCTGCCAAACTTGTTGTTCAGCATCAGCAGGGTTCTACTTCTCTTATCCAAAGAAAACTTTCTATCGGATACAACCGTGCAGGTCGAATTATTGACCAGCTGGAGGCTGCAGGAATCGTCGGTCCATTCGAAGGTAGTAAAGCCAGAGATGTTCTCTGCTCCGACTTTATAGCTTTGGAACAGATTTTGAAGCGTCTTGAATAAAGCAACTTAAATGAGACTTACTATACTTAATTTTTCATTCTTTCTACTTATAGCAATAAAGGCTTATGGCCAAAATAATCCTGAAGCGACTAAAATCCTTGACAGATTCTCAGCTACAGCTCTTGGAGCTCCATCGGTATCAATTAAATTCCATCTGATTACTACTGACCAGATGGAAAATACAAACGATACTTTGGCAGGCTCTCTAATTTTAAGTAAAGATAAATATAAACTTGATCTCCCTGATAATAGTATCTGGTTTAATGGTGAAACATCATGGAGCTATCTTCCGGCTGAAAATGAGGTTACTATCACAAAAGCTGATAAGAAGGACAATTCTTTTCAGAATCGCCCCTCATCGATTTTTACAATGTATAATAGCGGGTACAAGAGTAAGCTTATTGAAGAAAGATCATCATACTTTATTATAGATCTTTATCCCGAAGATATTAAAAGCGATCTTCTTCGAATACGCCTTTCTATTGGAAAATCACTAATGGATTTAATAAGTTTAGAATATAAGAAAAGGGATGGAATATTGATTACTCTGAAAGTAGATGAATACAACCTGAAGGTGAAGACCGACAAGAACACTTTTGTCTTTAAGCCTGTTAATATTAAAGAAGTTGAGGTTATTGATATGCGTTAATCCTGTTTTATATCTCTTTCGGGATACGCAATCCTTGCATGATAAATATTTTGCAGTCTCTTTTTAAAAACGCTCTTAATATCAGATATATCTTTAAAGGTAAGAGGTGCATCTGAAAACTGATCATCTTGTTCTTGTATAATAAAAATTCTTTCAACAAGTTCACTGATCGTAAACTCAGTATAACTTTCCAGTGTCCGTGAAGATGCTTCCACTGCGTCTGCCATCATTACTATAGCCATCTCTTTAGAAAATGGTTTTGGTCCGGGATAAACAAAATCCTTCTCTATATCATTGCTTCTCTGATTTTTTTCAAGATATTTCTTATAGAAATAATAGGCTTTGGTTGTTCCATGATGAGTCCGGATAAAATCAATAATCTGGATAGGAAGTTTGTATTTTCTGGCAATATCAACTCCCTCATCTACATGTTTGATTATTACCTTTGAACTTTCAAGAGGACCAAGATCATGATGAGGGCTATAATCTTTAGCCTGATTCTCAATAAAATATTCTGAATTAATAACTTTCCCGACATCATGATACAGTGCTCCTACACGCGTAAGAAGAAGGTTAGCGCCAACTGCTCTGGAAGCTTCTTCAGCAAGATTTGCAACCTGCCTGGAATGTTGAAATGAACCCGGAGCTTCCTCGGCGAGTCTTCGTAAAAGAGGTTGATTCGTATCGGATAACTCTAAAAGAGTTGAGTCGGATAAAAATAAAAATTCCTTTTCAAAAAGGAAGATCAAAGGATAACTTAACAAAACTATTATTCCATTTCCAAGAAACCATTTATATTCTGCCCAATTTAAATTTGCTATACTCTCCGTATTAATTATATTGATTGCGAAATAAATAACTGAATAGCTAAAAACAACTACAAGTGAAGAAAAAAGTAATTTAGCCCGCCGGTAAATATTCATCATGGAGAATATAGCCAGAACTCCTGAAATAAAATTCATAAAAATAAATTCAAAAGGATTGGGAACAATAAATCCTGCCAGCATAATAGTAACCAGTAGAATAAATAATGCAAGTCGTTCATCATAAAATGCACTTATAACTATTGGTATGACAGCAAATGGAATCAGAAATAGGATAGAATGATCATAGAAACTTACTACTACCCGTGTTAATACAATGAATGTAATTATAATCAGAATAATAAAAAACGTTTTTCGTGTTACCTCCAATATCTCTGGTCGGAAAATATTAAGAAAAAGATATAAGACCATATAACAGGAAGAAACAACTATTATGCTTCCAAGAATTTCAAACCAGGTATCATTCATTTCTCTCGGCCAAATAACAACAACAGTTATTATGCTAAGGAAAAAGAAAATAAGATTTATAATGAATTTTCTCCTGGGCTTTAATATTTCGGTAAGGTCAGGCATCTAATTGCATATTTAACAAATCTGAATATCAGTGGCAAAATTAGATTTATTTTTTGGGGTTTTAACAAAAAACAGACTTAAAGTAGAGACGGGCCTGAGACCTGTCTTTACTTAGACCCGGTTTTACCACAGAAATTATACATATCACAGAAAAAAACCTGAAGTGAATCAAGGATATTTATTAATTTTGAATCAAATTATTGATGCATGGAAAAATATATATGTGAGAATGTTTTTATACCGTTGCGATCAGGACCTTCACATAGGTCGGAGATGTTAAGTCAGGTTCTGTTTGGTGAGAAATATATCATATCTGACCAATCAGGTAACTGGCTGAAGATTGAAACAGTGTTCGATAAGTACCAGGGCTGGATCGATATGGATCATCTGCAACAAACACCTTATGAAGAAAATGGCTCTGTTAACGTACTAAACAGATCGTTGCTATGTTATAAAAATGACAAGACAAAGTTGATTCTTGAAGCAGGATGTGAGATTTTTAATCCCGATTTTGAAAATAAATTTTTTACTGTTGGAAAAAATGTTTACACAACCAGCAGTGAATTCAGCAAAAACTGCATTTTCACAAATGATTCTCTGACTGATACTGCTTTAAAGTTCATTAATAGCCCATACCTCTGGGGTGGTCGTATTCCTTCGGGAATTGATTGTTCCGGATTTACCCAGCTTATCTACAAGATACATGGTATTCCGATTCACCGTGATAGTATCTTGCAGTCTGAAGATGGCAGATATGTTGACTTCATCGATGATGCAATGCCAGGCGATCTTGTTTTCTTCGATAATGAAAGAGGTTGGATATCCCATGTGGGGATGTTATTATCCAGAGGCCTGATTATACATGCATCAGGAATAGTGAGAATTGATTCTATCGATCACCAGGGAATATTCATACAAAAGACAAAAAAGTATTCTCATCATCTTAGGACAATAAAGAGAATCGTCAATGCCTAAATTACGTTGACCTTATTAATTACAATTTCAAGAATTTCTTTTTCATATGCCATAGCTTTGATTTCTATATCCTTTCCATTACTGATGATCCGGGATACAAATTCTTTATCTCTGAGTCCAGAGGCATTGATCATTACATTCAGAAAGGCACCTCTTACGCATGATAATAGAGCCAGTGCTCCCACTCCGGCATCCGTTATAGAATTCGGGTTTCCTTTTTCGACCATTTCTCTAATTAATTCGAAACCTGAAAAAGCAGTTTCCATAACTCTGAATGGAACCGTGGTAGCATTTTTCGTTGCTTCCTCAACAGCCAGATTCCTTATTAGTTTTTCTTCTTTAGATTTTTTCGGAAGCGCAAAAGCTTCAATAATCCCGTTAAAAGCAGCGGTATCTTCATCAACCATAAGAAGAAGACTGTTTTGAATTGATTTTCCCTTTTCTGCCCAGTCTGAAAACTCTTTCCATCTTTCATCCCATCCCCTTTTATGACTCGATAGGTTAGCTACCATGGTACCAAGAGCTGCACCAAGAGTGCCCATATATGCTGATACTGAACCTCCTCCAGGAGCCGGAGACTCTGAGGCGGTTTTGTCCATGAATTCTTTCAGGGTTAATTCAATTAACATTTGGTTCTTCTTTTCAGCCATAACATATTCAATTATCTTTTCTTCAGGTTTAAATCGATGGATATCATTTAATCCCATCGACTTTATTGCAATATTAATAAGTTCATCATCAGAGACACCACATGAACGATGTTGTTTTTCAAGAAAATATCGCCCTGCATCAAGAAGAGCCTTTAAAGGGATAAGTCCGACAAGTTCAGATCCTGTTACTCTGACCCCTCTTGCATCAGCCTTTCGGCAAACTTCATCGAATGCAATATGAACAGGAGTAACAGATATATTCGTAAGATTCATCGAGATCTGAGCTATTCCATATTCGTCAATATACCAACCAATAGCCTTTACTGACTTCAGAGAACCTGGAATCATCACATTTTCTCCTTTATTATCTTTGATTATCTTACCTGTAATCGTATCACCTTCTCTCGCAGGTCTTCCCTTTTCTCTCACGTCATAAGCTATCGCATTTGCTCGTCTTGTTGATGTAGTATTTAGATTCACATTATATGCCACAAGAAAATCTCTTGCACCAACAGCTATAGCACCTGAGCGCTCCTTAAAAACAGAAGGCCCGAAGTCGGGTTTCCAATCCGGATCAGAAAGCTTTTTCCGTAATCCTTCATACTCTCCTGATCTGCAGTTGGCAAGATTTCTCCTTTTCTCGTTAAAGGCAGCATTTTCATAGCAATAAACAGGAATATCCAATTCATTTCCGATCCTTTCAGCAACCCTTCGGGCATAGAAAACTGTCTCCTCCATGGTAATTCCCGAAACAGGAACAAATGGGCACACATCGGTTGCGCCCATCCGGGGATGCTCACCATGATGCTTCGACATATCAATAACCTCTGAAGCCTTTTTTACTGACTTGAATGCAGCTTCTGAAACAGCTTCCGGACTACCCACAAAGGTGACCACTGTTCTGTTAGTGTCTTTCCCGGGGTCAACATCGAGCAATTTTACCCCTTCAACAGATTCAATAACATCGGTTATCTGTTTAATTTTGCCCATGTCCCTTCCTTCGCTGAAATTCGGAACACATTCTAAAATTCGATTCTCCATATAGTACTTTTTATAGATCTTTTTGCCCCCCTGCCCCCCAGTCGATTCCCAGGCTTTTTTGCCCCCCTGCCCCCCTAAAGGGGGGTGTATACTAAATTATTTTCCCGTTTAGTATTACAGTTTCAATCAGGTCACTTCCGAACGCATAGGGCATGAACTGGTATGATGGTATCTCTTTGGTAATAAAAACATTAGCCATCTTACCTTTTGCAATGGAGCCATGTGTTTCTGAAATACCCATTGCATAAGCTGAATTAATAGTAACAGCGTTTATAACCTCCTCCGGTAGCATTTTTAATTTAATACACCCCAACGACATTATCAGTTTCATATTACCTGAAGGTGATGAACCAGGGTTATAATCCGATGCGAGAGCTACTGGCAACCCTGCATTGATCATTTTACGTGCAGGAGGATCTTCCATCCCTAGAAAAAAGGCGGAACCGGGTAGAAGAGTAGCCATCGTATCCGAATCCAGAAGTGCTTTAATTTCTTCATCGCCGGTACATTCCAGATGATCGACAGATAAAGCGTTGTATTTTACACCTGTCTGAATCCCTCCTGAATAATCGAGCTCATTAGCATGAAGCTTAGCAGTAAGTCCATATTTCATTCCTGCCATTAATATCCTTTCAGTATCTTCTGCTGTAAAGAAACCCCTATCGCAAAAAACATCTATGTAATCGGCAAGTTCTTCCGATGATACTGCAGGGATCATCTCATTTATAACAAGATTAACATACCCTGCCCTGTTATTCTTATATTCATCGGGTATTGCATGAGCTCCAAGAAATGTTGCCTTCACCTCCATCGGACTGGTATCCTTTATCCTCCTGATTACTCTGAGCATCTTTAGCTCATCATCAGTATTCAGACCATAGCCGCTTTTTATCTCGACTGCTCCGGTACCCAAGCTTACTATCTCATCAATACGCACCATTGATTGATTAAACAACTCATTTTCTGATGTTTCATGAAGTCTTTTAGCTGAATTTAGAATCCCTCCTCCTCTTTTTGCAATCTCCTCGTAAGATAATCCCCTTATTTTGTCAGTATATTCAATCTCTCTGCTCCCTGCATATACAAGATGTGTATGGGAGTCACAAAATGACGGGAATACCAGTTTGCCGGCAGCATCAATAATTAAAGCATTAGGATCAATGTCTTTTATCTTGGCTTCGTTTATTTCACTCATTCTGCCAAAATCATTTATTAATCCATCAGTGATATATAAAAAGGCATCTTCTATAACTGGGAGTTGAGCCATATCACTCCCACGCACCATTAATTTAATGCTCTCCTCAGTCTGAATCAGCGACTTTATATTTCTTATTAACAATCCTGTAGGCATCTAACTACAAATTTAGGCTCTAAGGTAGCAATTATTAAAAAAAGTGTTTGTGATTTCCATTTTTCTTTATCTTTAGCCAAAAGAACTAAAACCCTTACCTATGAAAAAGACCATTTCAGTTTTTCTGATATCAATATTGGTATTCTCAGTGTCAGCACAGGAGAAAAAGGTTAAAACCGGATGGAAATTCGGTGGTGCTCTGCCGGCAACTACATTCGACTCTAATCTGGGTTTTCAGTATGGCGCACTTGTTGAATTTTTTAATTACGGTGATGGAAGTACATATCCTGATTATTTTGACCATACCTATACTGAAATTTCACATTTTACCAAAGGAAGTGGAATTTACAGGTTCATGTATGAATCGAACCACCTTATTCCTGGTGTGCATATGACAAGCGACCTGAGTTATCTTCCTGATATGGCTACTGATTTCTATGGGTTCAATGGTTATGAAGCTGTATATAATGAAGATTGGATGAAGTATGACAAAGAGACCGGACCTGTTTCACCATATAAATCAGCTATGTTCTATAGATTCCAGAGGAATCAATTCAGATTTAAAAACGATTTTCAGGGAAAACTTTCAGGTGATCATATTAAATGGAGTGCCGGTTTTGCTTTCCAGAATTTTAAGATAAGTTCGGTTGATATCGATAAACTTAATAAAGGCAAAGATGTCCTTCTGCCAAAAACCAGTGTTGAACCAGGTTTATTTGAAATTTACAGAGATTCCCTCGGTATTATCTCTTCGAATGAGGCAGACGGTGGATGGGTTAACAGCCTAAAAATTGGTATAGCATGGGATAGCCGTGACAACAGACCTAATCCAATGAAAGGGATTTGGACTGAAATGGGAATTGAAATATCACCCAAATTCATGGGTAATGACTGGGGATTTTCAAAATTTTATATTACTCATCGTCAGTATTTTACGTTAATTGAGAATGACCTCTCTTTTGTTTACCGTTTAGGCTACCAGGCTACTTTATCCGGTGAAGTTCCATTCTTCTACCAGTCACAGGTAATTACTTCAAGGCTTACAGGTTACGCCTCAGAAGGATTAGGAGGCTCCAGTTCTTTAAGGGGAGTTCTGCGGAACAGGGTTGTGGGTGATGCATTCATCCTGGGCAATGTAGAGCTTCGCTGGAAACCGGTATATTTTACATTTTTAAAACAGTACTGTTACCTTGGTCTAGACCTGTTTTATGATTTTGGCCGGGTTACAAAGAATATTGAGCTTCCAAATAATTTAGAACAAACTTTCGGAGAAACTTACCCAACACAGAATTTTCCTGAATACTTCAAACCAGGAGAAGAGAAGTTCCACCAGAGTGCAGGTTTAAGTATAATGCTGGCAATGAATCGGAACTTTGTAATCGCAGTTGATATCGGTAAGGCCTTAAATGAGCAAGATGGCAACATTGGATTCGCTATCGGATTGAATTACTTGTTCTAGGAAATATTTACCTCATCCCCCTGTCGGAGAGGGATGACCCCGAGCAGCGCTGAGGGCTGGGGTGAGGCGTATGGGACTAAAATCCCTTAAAAAAATATCCCAATGCTACCCCAAGGTAATTACCTATAACATAACCAATAATACCTACAGTAATCCCTGTCATTATAACATCCTTATTCTTAAGCGCCCCGGCAACAACTGGCACAAAAGGCGGAGAGAAAACAAATGCCGCTGTTGTAATAAGAAAATCGTCTGCGTTAACTTTGAAAATTTTTGAAAGTAACAGATGAAGAAAAAGTGAACCGAAATAAGCATAGGAGATATAAGCGAAAAGCCCAAGAAATCCTATACTGAACATTACCTTCAGATCAGCCATTGAAGCAATTGTAAAAGAAAAAACGAGAATAAAATACATCCCCAGCTGAAATGTTTTTTCAATATTATTAATCCAGGTTACTAAGGATGCTATAATTGCAAGAGTAGTTATCGAAAGGATGACAACAACCATCTGCGAGATATTTGGAAGAAGCAGGCTTATTCCAAAAGAGACAACAAAAATAAGCAGTGCCAGTCCCATGGCCTTGATAAGAGGAAAAAGCCTGCCTTTTTTAAACATGCCCGAATAATCCTCAAAGCTATCAACTTCAGCTATTGTTTCATCTGATATTGTATTTGCAACATTGTGTTTGAAAGGAGGCAAAATTGCCCTGAAAACCCGGGTCCTGCAGTAATAAAGAAAATTATCGTAATAGCACCAACAATCATATCATAAGTGCTGGTCATGACGAATAGATTTGGATCTACACCCAGGGCTACTTTGAGTGACACAAGATTTGGTGTTCCTCCGGTATATACCCCTATCAGCATTCCGGCAACTTTCCATAAATCTGGTATCACATTTTTAAAAATAAAAAATCCGGAAGAAACAATCACGACTACTGAAATAATTGCCAGAATCATAGAGATAAACCCCCCTTTGGCGAAACGAAGCCACCGTTTTATATTAAGTGAAAAAAGAAGAAGTGGAAAAGCCAGAGGGACAATGATAGAGACCAGTAAATCCTGAGCTGAGGCTATAGAGTTAACATAACTATCCTCCTGACTTACAGTTCCGGAGCTTAGGAGTGTCTCTATTTCAGGTTTTGGCAGTGCAGCTCTGCCCTGTAATGCCAGCCGATATGCATCGCTACCTTGTGGCAGAATTCCAATACTCCCTAAGACAAGGCCAAATCCATATGCAATTACTATTGATCCTAATTTTTTCAGGGCCGACCACTTTTTACACATATATATGATTATCAGTGGAAAAGTGAAGTAGATCAGGAGGAGGAGTATAATTTTAATCATATAATCAGGTATCAGTTTCTTTCAAATATAAAAAAAGCGACTCACCTGAATAGTAAACCGCTTCAAAAATAAGTGTTTATACTTATCTACTTTTCATCATTTTCGCAATTGCACTCATCAAAACTCTTCTGGTATTGCTCTATAGCTTTCAGGCTCATACCCATATTCGAGAAACCTCCATCGTGAAAGAGGTTTTGCATTGTAACCTTTCGTGTAAGATCAGAAAACAGTGATACACAATAATCGGCACACTCATCTGCTGTAGCATTACCAAGTGGAGACATTCTTTCGGAGAAATCGATCAGCGAATCAAACCCATGTATTCCGCTTCCTGCAGTTGTAGCAGTTGGTGACTGCGAGACCGTATTTACTCTAACTTTCCTGTCACGCCCATAGATATATCCAAAACTGCGGGCAATAGACTCCAGGAGAGCCTTAGCATCTCCCATATCATTATAACCAGACAGTGTTCTTTGAGCGGCGACATAGGATAATGCTATAACAGATCCCCACTCCTTCAAAGCATCAAGTTTATAGGCTGTCTGTAGTACACGGTGAAAACTCAGGGCGGAAATATCGAAGGTCTTCAGCATGTTTTCATAACTGGTTTGTTCGTAAGGAATATCTTTCCTTACGTTTGGTGACATCCCAATGGAATGAAGAATAAAATCAAATTTACCTCCAAAAATTGTCATGCTCTCCTTTAGAAGATTCTCAATGTCCTCCATTTTAGTAGCATCAGCAATAATAACCTTACTTCCTATAATTTTTGCAAGCTCATTAATAGTACCCAATCTTAGAGCTACCGGTGAGTTGGTTAGAACCAGTTCTGCACCCTGCTCCCATGCTTTTACAGCAACCTGCCAGGCTATAGATTTTTCATTAAGGGCTCCAAAAATGACACCTTTTTTACCTTTTAATAGACCTTCTATCATTATATTGAATTAAAATTAATTAACAGCGGATTTTAAAAGCTCCCTGGCATTTTTCAATGCTGTTTCGGTAACTTCGCTCCCACTTAATAACCTGGCTACTTCCAGTATTCTTTCTTCATGGGTTAACAATTTAACCTTAGTAAATGTTGAGTCGTTTGTATCATCTTTATAAACATGGTAATGTTTCGTGCCCCTGGATGCTACCTGAGGGAGATGAGTTATATTAATTACCTGCATATATTTTCCCATCGCAGACAAAATCTGTCCTACCCGATCAGCAACCTCACCTGAAACGCCGGAATCAATTTCGTCGAAGATTATTGTAGGCAGGTTATTATTCTTCGTCAGTAAAGATTTCAGACTGAGCATAACCCTTGATAATTCACCACCAGAGGCGATTTTAGCTAAATTCTCAGGTGCAATCTGTTTATTAGCCGAAAATAAAAAATCAGCCTGATCAATTCCCGTCGGAGTGAATTCTGGTAACTTTGATAGTGAAATCCTGAATTTTGCATATGGCATACCAAGCTGTTTAAGCGATTCTATGATTTTCAGTTCAATATCTGACAATACACTTATCCTCAGGTTTGATATATCTTCAGATATAGTTTTCAATGAGGTGAGCTCGTTTGCAATAAGTAGGTCCAACTCTGTCACACGTTCATCATCAGAAGCAATTGAACTGATATGATTTTTAATCTCTTCTTTTTTTATCAGAAGCTCATTAAGATCATTAACCCTATGTTTCTGGATAAGAGAATATATCGTATCGAGCCTATTGTTAACCAGTTCTAGTCTGTATGGATCAGCTTCAAGAGATGCAGCTAGTTTTTCAATCTCGCCTGCAAGGTCATCAAGCTCTATTAATGATGATTCGGTTCGTGACAAAAAGCTTTCAGCTTCAGGTAAGAATGTTCTGATCTTTCCGATATTTAATTTAACTTCTTTAAGCATGCTAAGAATTGACATATCTTCACCTGAGAAGAGACCAGATGATCCGGTTAGTGCCAGTTTTATCTCCTCTGCATGTGCAAGAAGTTCTTGTTCAGATTCTAACTCCGCCTGCTCTCCAGTCTTAAGATTTGCTTCCTCAAGCTGGTTAAGCTGAAACTGATAATACTCCAGGTCTGCTTTATTCCTGTCAGCTTTTTCTTTTACTTCGCTATACTCCTTTTTCAGCTTATGGAAAGATGAATAAGCCATACTAAATACATTTTTCAGGCTGGCAGTTCCTGCCAATGAATCAATTACATTTAGCTGGAATGAATTATCCTTTAACATCAATGTCTGATGCTGAGAATGGATATCTATAAGCATGTCACCAATCTCCTTCAGCAGGTTGACAGTTACGGGAGTATCGTTAATAAAAGCACGTGATTTACCGGCAGTATTTATCTCTCTTCTGAGAGTTGTGACTAATTCATAATCAAGTTCGTTTGATATGAAAAATTCTTCCAGATCATAATCATCTATTCTAAATGAACCCTCTACAATGCATTTTTCATCTTTATCCAAAAGAACACTTGTGTCTGCTCTTGCACCAAGAATAAGTGAGAGAGCACCTAAAAGGATTGATTTACCAGCACCTGTTTCACCAGTGATGATAGTCAGTCCGTTTTGAAATTCAACGTCCAGTTCTTTAATCAGAGCATAGTTGTGAACAGACAGTTTTAGGAGCATAACCGATTATTATGGTTAATTGGCTGTTGAGATCTTTTCATATTTTGCATTGTTTGCAGGGTCAATTTCTGTAAGTATCTGCACTACACGGCTCTTTTCCTCAGGAAATGCTTCCGAAAAAATATTAATAAGCTCATCTGACTTTGAATCTATAACAATCTGCACAAGGTACATGAAGGGATCAGGCTTTCTTCTGTATACCTCCTGTATAAGTCTAAGGCTCTCCACCATACTTGTTCTGGCTTCAGAGATACTAGATTCCATTTTGTCGAGACCATTAATATCATATTCATAAAGGAATTTCCTTACTCCCTCATACTCTTTATCGAGAATATTTTTAACAAGCCAATATCTGTTACGGTTTCTTGAAGCATCGTATGGTTTCCAACCTGGCTCAGGAGCATTCTGTGCATTTGTAACAATTTTTTCAGCCATCTGAAAAAATTCTGTTCCTCCCAACGAGGAATACGAATCATAGTCAAATCCAAGAATTATATATGTATAATAAGCAAGAACCGAGACCAGATTTGATCTGTGAGCACCAGGGTCAAATTCAAGTGGTTGGAATTCAACATACCTGAACTGAAAGCTGTTATCAATAAAATTAAGCATTGTGGATTTATAGGTAGTATTGAAAACCGGCCGGCTAAGTTGAATCTGTATTGTCCCTCTGAATTCATCAGCTGACAACTGATCATTAAGGTTAATAAGAATATTGCAGTCAATTCTCTCAGAATAACTATATACGTGATTTGTCCATACAGTGCTGTTCATAAACTCATATATATCGCGCTGCATAGTTTCAAATACCTGACGGTTGGAACCCTGAATTCTCTGTGCAGAGATCTGTACATTGCAATTCAATTCCTGAGAATTGACAGTACCGGACAGAAAAACCAGAATGGTTAAGAAGTAATATTTCAGAAATCGCAATAATCTCATTCTGATAAATTATTGAATCATTTTAACAATTTTATTGAGGATATCCTTTGCCGCTTCTTCTTTAGATTTCAACTCAAATTTATCAATATTATTGTATCTGTCAAATATTGTGATCTTGTTTGAATCGTATCCAAAACCAGCACCACTGTCATTAAGTGAATTTAAAACTATTATATCGAAATTTTTTCGTAAAAGCTTTTCTTTTGCGTTCTCCGTTTCGTTATTTGTTTCCAATGCAAAACCTGCCAGAATCTGAGATTCCTTTTTAATTTTACCAAGTGTAGCAGCAATATCTTTAGTTGGTTTTAGCTTCAGTACTAACTGATTACCATCATTTTTTATCTTTTTACTATTTAATTCTTCAGGAGTAAAATCGGCGACCGCAGCTGATAATATTGCAATATCACAGTCGTTAAACCTTGAAATACATTCAGATGCCATCGACTCTGCAGTTATCACATCGATTACTTTAACAGAGCCATTCCCTGGTCTTATACTAACAGGACCAAGTACTAACTCAACATCAGCGCCATACTCAGCAGCTAAGTCAGCCAGAGCGATTCCCATTTTCCCTGATGAATAGTTACTGATAAAACGAACAGGGTCGAGAGGTTCCCTTGTAGGACCGGCATTAATCAGAAGATGTTTGCCTTTCAGGGGTTTATAGCTTTTTTTTTTTGTGAAGAAGTTTCTTATCTCCGCTACAATATCTTCCGGTTCTGCCATCCTGCCCCTACCAATCAGGCCACTGGCCAGTTCTCCGCTTGATGGTTCAAGGATAGAATTTCCAAAAGCTTTCAGAGTTTCAATATTAATGATTGTTGCAGGGTGGATCAACATATCCATATCCATCGATGGCGCAACAAATACAGGGCAACGGGATGAAAGATAAGTTGTCAACAACAGATTATCGGCAATGCCAGTAGCCATTTTGGCAATTGAGTTTGCGGTAGCTGGTGCAATAAGGTATAGATCAGCCCATAAACCCAAATCTACATGGTTATTCCAGTCACCATTTCCAGGGTCAAAAAACTCTGTAAAGACTGGATTTTTAGATAAAGTTGCAAGGGTGAGCGGTGTAATAAATTCTTTCGCATGATTTGTCATCAACACCTTCACTTCGGCACCATCCTTAACCAACAATCGGATGATATTTGCAGTTTTATATGCTGCAATACCTCCGGTTACACCGATAAGTATGTGTTTGCCTTTCAGCATCTTTATGGTAAATATTATTACTGTTTGGGAACTGAATCAGGATTTCTGAAGAATATTTTACCATCTTCCAGTTCCTGTAATGCTATCAGTGTCGGTTTTGGTAGTTTTTCGTAGAATTTCGAAATCTCAATCTGTTCGCGGTTTTCAAAGACCTCTTCCAGATTGTCAGTGTATGATGCAAACTCTTCAAGTTTGCTGTTAAGTTCCTGCTTCATTTCAACAGATATCTGGTTTGATCGTCTGGAAACAATGATTACTGTCTCATAGATGTTTCCTGTTCCCTGCGTCATCAGGTCCAGATTACGTGTAACAGTTGTTGCGGGTGCTGCTGATTTTCTGTAATCCATATATTTATTAATTATTTACTCCACTGTCAGGTATTCCTGCTTTAAGAAAATTGTTTGTTTTCTGATAGATTCCACTAACTTCTTTTGAATATAGGCTTTCCGGAAATTCTTCCATGAAAGAATAATAGTCATCAAGTGTATCCTGATACCTCTCTTTTTGCTTATTAACAGTGCTGTTCTCAGCATAAAGGAAAAGTGAATTCAATTTCAGAAACATCATCTGCTCCCTGTATTTAGTATTGGCATACTCTTTCAGACTATTGTTCAGAGCCACTACTGCTGCTTTATATTGTTTCATATCATAATAGAGAGTAGCACTCAAATACGATTTTTCTACTAGTTTATCTTCAAGTTCCTTTACCAGCTTTGTACTCTCTTCCATTTTTGAACTTCCCGGATACCTGCTCATAAAGATATTAAATCCTTCGATCGCATTACGGGTATTTTCCTGATCAAGTTCTGGCCTGGCAGATATTTTGTAATCGCACATCGCAGCCATAAAGTTAGCCTCCTCAGCATGCACTCCGAATGGGAACTGATCAATGAATGCCTTAAAATAACTCCCAGCCATGTAATAATCCTTCATACCGTAATAACTCTGGGCATTCATCCAGTTCAGCTCTTCAGCCTCCTGAGTAGCTCTGTACCTCGGAATTATCTGGCTTAAAAGCTCAGATGATTTAACATACTGACCTGCATCAAAATACTCTTTTGCTTTAGCTTTTTTCAAGTCATAATCAGTGCTCTTAAGCAGCTTCTCATACTCACCGCAAGAACTAGCCAACACTAAAATTATCAGGACTATAAATAATCTAAACTTCATAAAAAAAATTGTTGCGCAAAATTACAGAATATTTTTCATTTCAAGCATAAAAACGTAATAATTATCTGTTTATTACACTTTCGGTACTACTTGAGTCAAATTAGGTATAAATAGGTATAATGATATGACTGGATATTTTTACTTTTGTGAAAAAAATAACGAAAGGACAATTACAATGGATATTTTTGAAAAGATCAAGAAAAACAGAGGTGCATTAGGACAATATCAGGAACAAGGACATGGATATTTTGCATTCCCTAAACTGGAAGGTGAAATAGGTGCGCACATGAAATTCAGAGGGAAAGAAGTATTGACCTGGAGTCTTAATAATTACCTGGGGCTTGCAAACCTCCCAATAATCCGGGAGATTGATGCCGAGTCAGCTGACAAATATGGACTCGCCTATCCTATGGGAGCCCGAATGATGTCGGGACACACCTCAACCCATGAGAAGTTTGAGGAGATGGCTGCTTTGTTTACCCACAAAGAAGATGCTTTTCTTCTTAACTATGGTTACCAGGGAATGGTGTCAATAATTGATGCTCTGGTCGACCGACACGATGTAATAGTATATGATTCTGAATCTCATGCATGTATTATGGATGGATTAAGACTGCATATGGGTAAGCGATTCGTCTTCCCTCATAATGACATCGCAAGTTGTGAAAAGCAATTACAGAGGGCATCCAAACTGGTTGAAGAGTCAGGAGGAGGAATACTGGTTATTACAGAAGGCGTTTTTGGGATGGCTGGTGACCTGGGTAAGCTAGCTGATATTGCTGCTTTAAAAAAGAAGTATCAGTTCCGTTTCCTGGTAGATGATGCCCATGGCTTTGGTACAATGGGTGCGAAAGGGAGTGGTACCGGTGAACATTTTGGTGTTCAGGACGAGATTGATGTTTACTTTGCAACTTTTGCTAAATCGATGGCCGGTATTGGAGGATTCGTATCAAGCACAAAAAACGTTATTAACTTTCTCCGTTACAATCTTCGCTCCCAGATATATGCCAAATCACTTCCTATGGCAATGACAATCGGTGCAATAAAAAGACTTGAATATATCCAGGCTCATCCTGAGTTGAAAGATAAGCTATGGACTATTGTTCATGCTTTGCAAAAAGGTTTAAGGGAAGCAGGGCTGGATCTGGGGAACACAGAATCACCTGTCACACCAGTATTCATGAAGGGTGGAGTTCCTCAGGCAACACAAATAATTTACGATCTGAGAGAAAATTTTGGAATATTCTGTTCAGTAGTAGTTTATCCTGTTGTCCCAAAAAATGTGGTAATGTTGCGTCTGATTCCAACTGCAGATCACTCATTTGAAGATGTGGAATATACAGTAAAATCTTTTATTGAAATAAAAAGAAAAGTTGATAACCATGTATATCCTGATGAGATGGCCGATTTCAGCAAATAATGAACTTAATTGATAAATCAAAAAAGCTGTATCCGATGGATTCAGCTTTTTTTTTGTAATATTTCGAACAAAACCATTGCAAATCAGGTTATATTCAACAAACAACAGTTCGCTTCTATTAAATTCAGAATATTTCCAGTTACAAAATACTTAGATTTGTTATAATTACTCAATGGATAATATAAACCAGGATAATAATCTCCTAAAAGGTTACAACATGCTTTTATATTTTGCAGGGAGCATGATTATGTATGAACCTTCTGAAGAATGTATTATGGATTTCTGGACAAAAGGTAATCTGAAAAATCTTCCAGTTTCAAGTTCAAATCCAAATTTTATCAAAGCAGCCTCCCAGCTAAGAAATTCATGTACAGATAAAAGTATTTGTGGAAAGATGCTGCGCGAAGATTATATCAGACTATTTGGCAGGCAGGAGTTGCCACTTGCCCCTCCCTATGAATCACTTTATAACAGTAATAGAGATATAATTTTGAATCTTCGTACCCCTTCAGTAACAGAATTTTATAATTCCTACGGGTGGCAATCAAAATTCAGAGGTAAGATAGATGATGATCACCTTGGGATTGAACTTCTTTTCCTAACTATCCTTATTGAAAAATATCTGGAACTGGAAGATCAGGCATGCATGATTGAAATGAAAAGAGAGATCAGCCGGTTCATCGATCAACATATATTGTATTGGATACCTGCATGGAATGAAAATATACAGCAAAATGCCAAAACTTTATGTTACAAAGGTATCGGCACACTGTTATTTGCATGTATTGAGGATATTTTCAACTATTTTGAACAGAAGAGAGATACAATGAATGAGAATTCAACCCTTAAAAATTAGGGTTGAAGAAATTTATTATTGCACCTATATAATACTCCCTCCACCCTTCAGCAATGTCGCTAAACTCATCATCAGGAATATTAGTGTGTTCGACAGTTACCTGAGAATTTTCCCTGTCGGGAGTTATTATGACAGTTACTATTGATTGCTCAGTCTGGTTACCGAAATACCACTCATGGACAACTTTTCTATCCTGAACAAACTCAAGATTTTTACCTGTTATATCACCTTCCCAAAGAGAAAATTCGCTACCTGCCTCAGTGCTCATCTGGGCAGGATAGCCCGACCACAATTCAATAGTGTAAGGATTAGTCAGCGCTGCATATACATCGGATGGTTCAGCATTTATTTTGAATATTTTTTTGAAAGTCTTCATTCTTCCATTAATTAAATTTTCATGAGCAATCATTTAACTATTTCAGTTCTGATAAATAGCGCTCCGCATCAATAGCAGCCATACAACCTGAACCTGCTGCCGTAACTGCCTGCCTGTAATGCGAATCCTGAACATCCCCGGCTGCAAAGACTCCTTCAATATTCGTTTTGGAGGTACCCGGAATTGTTTTGATATATCCTACCGCATCAGTCTCAATAAACTTATTAAAGACTTCCGAGTTTGGTGAATGTCCGATTGCCAGAAAAAACCCATCAATACTTATTTTAACAATCTCTTCAGCAGGTGTACCCTTCTTCTTAACAAGCGTTGCCCCTTCAACTCCCTTTTCGCCAAATAGATCAACTGTCTGATGTTCCCATAAAACCTCAATATTACTAATTTTATGTACTCTGTCCTGCATTGCTTTGGAAGCTCTTAGGACATCCCTTCTTACGATAAGATAAACCTTACGACATAATCCTGCCAGATAAGTTGCCTCCTCTGCTGCAGTATCTCCCCCTCCAACCACAGCAACATCTTTTCCTCTGTAGAAGAAACCATCGCATGTTGCACAGGCCGACACACCCATGCCAGCATATTTAGTCTCTGATTCCAGCCCAAGATATTTAGCAGTTGCACCTGTAGCAATAATGATGGAATCTGCTTCAATAATTTTATTATCATCAATTGTAACTTTGTGTATCCTGCCTGAAAAATCGACAGCAGTAGCAATTCCAAATCTAATATCGGCACCAAAACGTTCAGCCTGTTTTTGAAAATCCTCCATCATTACAGGTCCTGATACTCCATCGGGATACCCCGGATAATTATCAATTTCTGTAGTTGTGGTTAGCTGACCTCCAGCCTGAAGACCTGTATACATAACAGGATTTAGATTTGCTCTTGAAGCATAAATTGCTGCTGTATATCCGGCGGGTCCTGAACCTACAATCAGACATCTAACTTTTTCAACATCCTCAATATTAGTATTTTGAATGTCTTTCTGAATATCCAGTGGTTTAAATATTTCCATATTATTACCATTAATATTTTTGCAAATATAAGCAACTTTGCTCTTCTATCTGTGACAAAAATCACAGATAGTTTAAAGAAATTATCTCTTAGAAATATAATCTCAGTGAGGTTAGTTAATTTGCCTTTTGCATTATCCGAGAAGTTGATTAATTTTGTGGAAGTTTCCGGGATGTGTCCACGCCTGGAGCGTGGCAGACTCCGTTGGCTAGCGTATCACGCAGGGCGTGAGGGTCGTCCGCTTAAATGATGACCAAAATATTTATCGGGGTGTGGCGCAGTTGGCTAGCGTATTTGCATGGGGTGCAAAGGGTCGTCCGTTCGAGTCGGATCACCCCGACAGCGTTTGCGACGTTTGAAAAAAAGAAGTACATAGTTTAGTATATAACTCTTATACTAACTGTGTGCTTTTTTACATTATCCAAAGGAGGTCAAATCCAATGATTTTTCCACCTATGTGCGTACGTGTTTGTGTTAAAATTAATCTACATCAAAATATCTGTGTTCTCATGACTCATAATCAGGGGGTCGCTGGTTCGAGCCCAGCTGGGTCCACAATTATTATGTTTATATATCCCAAGTTATCATGGAGTGTGAAATGAGGGATTTTGATCAGCTTTAGCTGAACTGAAGGCCAACTAGTTGGCCGAGCTCGGCGAAGCCAATGTGCCTGAACGCGTTGGCAATATGCCCAGTTGACGGGATTCATGGCTTTATTCTGACTGGTTACACGAAAGGTAAATAAAAACATAAACAATAGCAAACGCACTGGCCGACAATTGGGTATATTGCTTGTGCTTAGTACTTATTTTTACTCATGTCTTTTTTATAGTTTTTTACCATTTTCCCAAAATCCTTATCCTTTTTTCGTCTTTCAACAACCGATGATTCAAAATGGGTTTTCTCTTTTTCCATTTTTAGGTAATTTTCATAAGAACTTTTGTCTATCTCTTCTTTTTCAAGGGCTTCAAGAACCGAACACCCTGTCTCATTGGTATGTGTGCAATCTTTGAATTTACAATTTTGAGAAAGGCTGAATAATATATCGAATGTGGTCTCCAATCCGTAGGCTGTATCAACGATTCCGACTTCTCTCATTCCAGGATTGTCAACAAGTATTCCACCATTTTCCAACACAATTAATTCCCTATGACTTGTAACATGTCTACCTTTACTTGTACTTTGGCTAATTGCATCCGTTCTCATTATTGTCCTTCCACTGAGATTATTCAACAAAGTAGATTTTCCAACTCCAGAAGAACCAAGCATACAAAAAGTCTTACCCTTTTCAATTATCAGTTTTAAGGCTTCGTATCCATCTTGTGTTTCATTGCTTATTGCAAAAACTGATATATTTTTTATTCGTTGTTTTATACTTTCGATAATTTCAGCTTTTGCTTGTTCATTTATCAAATCTGTTTTCGTTAGTACAATTATTGGACTTACTTTTGATGAATTACAAATTGTCAGGTATCTTTCAAGCCTATTGATATTAAAATCCCTGTCAACAGCTTGAACTAAAAGTGCATAATCAATATTTGTTGCAATTATTTGTATCTCTCCAAATTGACCAACAGCCTGTCTTGAAATAATTGAGAATCGTGGTAGTATTTTATGAATAATCGAAAAATCAGAATCATAAGTTGTCAATGCAACCCAATCGCCCACTGCGGAAAAATCTTCACGACTTTTTGCCGAAAAACGCAAATTCCCTGTTATCTCTGCTTCAAATTCTCCCTGTTCAGTTTTGACAATATATCTTTCTTTATGTTCCGAAACGACCCTTCCAATCTCAAAGTCTTCAAGGTTATTCTCAATCCTTAAATTTTCAAGTTTATCATTATATCCAAAATCTTCTAATTTCATTTCAGTTTCTTATGTGAACGAGTCTTTTTAGTATTAAGCACAACGCCGCGCTAAACGAAGTTCCGCACTGAGGGCGATTCCGCTAGAGCTTGCTCTAAGCGGAAGTAAAGCCCACAAGGGCGGGATCAAATTGCGTTTAACGACTTGTTCTAGCACGTTTTGGCTCGAAGCCCAGTTAAAGCTGTTTATTCCCATAAAGTTACGAAAGCAATTTGGTTTAGCGCTGGATTTAATTGCATTTCACTTTCATTCCGATACGATTTCTATTAACGTTGAAAATTTTCAGTTTTACTCTGAACCCCGCATTAAATATAGCCTTTGTTATGGGCTAGCCTTATTTTTTTCCTCGGTACAAGATAGTTGTTTTGATATTATTAATTGTCTTCTTAATTAATCCTGAATTGTCCTTTTTTATTGTCATGTTGCAGAGAATCTTTTTTCTTAGGCGAGAGGGAGGAAGATTTTAAAATTCTATCTTTCTATTTTGCAAGCTCTTTGCTAAGCCTTTGGTAAGAGGCTGAGCAGGTGAGGGCTTAGCAATGTGCTTGTAAAAACCATCATTTATCTCTCAAAGTTCAATTCTGGTAAAATAACCTTGAATTCCTTCTCTTTCTCAGGATCTTTCCAAAAAATTATGAAATTTACTTTCACAGACTTTAGATGATATCCTTGTTCCTCTAAATGAGAAATTGTCTCTTGAAATTTCCGAGAAAATTTTAGCACCAAATCCCCAATCGAATCTGTGCAGCCATTATTGCTTAATATTAAATTGTCGCCCGGTACTAATCGGTTAATCTGGTATTGCTTATTTTCAAAATATCCAAGAAAAACATCTGAGAATGATAGTTGCATTGATAATTTATCAGGAGGTTGATAATTCTTTTCATCAACTAATGAAACCATATTTTCTGCTTCAAAATTGTCAAAAAAATTACTATTAAGATGAATAAACAAATTTTGCTTTGCCCTTGTCATCGCAACATATAATTGACGCTTCCCATCATCATTTGATAAGTCAAAGTTTTCGAGCATTATAAAAACATTATCAAACTCTTTCCCTTTAGCCTTGTGGATTGTTGATACATAAATTGTTTCGCCATCTTCCCCAAGAAAATCTTCTAGTTTTGATTCATGTATAAACACTTCTAAATCAGAAAAATATTTGATTCTGGTATTAGTGAACTCAAAATCTCTGATGATGTTTTTACAGATTTCCAGTTTTGAACTTTGTCCAAATTTTCTGGACAACTCAGTTTTGCTTTTACTCCAACTATCATCACCTATTGAAGGTGAATCATCCATTGATTTAAGGGTTTCCAAAAAGAAGCGAACTTCAACCAGATTATACAAATTGAACCCATCATTAGTCTGGATTAATTTGGCTTTAAATTCATGTTTGAGTAGAAGTCCTGTAATGTTCAGCGCTTCCTTATTTGTATGGGACAAAATGCATGTGGTACCGGCTAAATCTGCTGTAATAATGTCATTTACAGTGGGGACTATTAGATTATTCCCAGGATATCGAACTATTTTGATATTTCCGTTTCCCTTATCACAAGAAACAATCGGCAAAACTTTCAATCTATGGTTAATTGTACTAACAAATTGATTAGAAAATAAGACCAAGTTGCTTTTACTCCTAAAATTGTCAAGGAGTTCATATTTCTTAGCATTCTTTTCAGTAATAAACCGCTCCATGTAAATTGAATCCGTTCCTCTGAAGGTAAAAATGTTCTGATCATCATCACCAACAGCTAGCACCCTCATATCTTCGTTCTCTTCAATTAGCGCACTAATCAGATTAAACTCATCAATATCCATGTCTTGAGCCTCATCTATAACCAGAACCATTTTAGAAATTCTACATTGCTCAACTTCATGGTTTTTGATCTTAACAATAGTTGTCTTGAGTATCACATCAGATTTTTCAAGACTACCAACTTTACCTAATAAATCAAAACAGTATGAATGAAATGTTTTTATTTCAATGAAATTTGCAGCATTTCCATAAAGCCCTATCAATCTTTTTTTGAATTCTGTTGCAGCAGCTCTTGAAAAGGTAAGCATCAGAAGTTGTTCATGTTTAATGTCTTCCATTAAAAGCAAGGAAGCAAGTTTGTGAACAAGTACTCTTGTTTTTCCACTGCCAGGTCCTGCAGCAATAACTATGTATTTGGATTCTTTATCATTAATAATTGCCAATTGAGCCGTAGACAAGGATCCGAATAATTGACGAAACTTTGCCGGTGTTAAATTTCTTTTTATGTCCTCAAGACGGCTACCCTTAAAGTATTTATTCAGAAAAACAGGATAGTTCAATTTAAAATAATCTTCGACAAATTGCAAAGCTCCTCTATAATCTTCAACCATTTTCTTTGCGTACTCTCCAACTATGTGAATCTGCTGTACTTTGTTTTGGTAAAACTGATCCAGCTTTTGATAATCTTCTTTTTTATATTGAGCTTTATTATTCTGTTCAACTTTTTCGATTGTCATTTTGTTATAAACAACCAGAAACCCTCCTTCAATCTTTATTGCCTCGATTCTTGATAAATAAAATAATGTATCTTCTATATCATCAGTTGTAATATCAAATTTGAATAGTTCAAGACTATTTTCGTAAGCTTCTTTTAGTTCAATAACAGAGAACTCTATTAGTACTTCTGCAGTATTTTCATCAATGTTATCATCGAGCTTTTCATAAAGAAATTCAACGATGAACTTAGCCAGCCCATGTCTCTTTCGTAAATTATCCTGTAATACACTTTTTGGTTGAGCACAAACGATAATAACATGGTTTTTTGAATTTTCCTGATTTTGTCTTTTAATCCAGTTTTTTATCGCCCAAAAATTGATGATGGTTTTTATTTTGTTGGGTGTAACATCCTGACAACCTGCTTCAGTAGCTTTCTCATTTAATTCTTTGAGGTGGTAAGTTTTTTCATGTTCTTCCAGTTCCTGAAGGAAAAATACTTCTATTTGCCGGTATGTTTCAGTAATTGATTTTGACCGGTATATAAATTCTCCTTTTTTTATGAAAGCTGTCAGATCTTTAGTGTCTGCTAATATTTTTTCTTCACGTAGTAATGTAATAATTTTAATTACTTCTTCTTTTACAATGCCGAGGTGATCTGATATATAGTCAATTCTAGATTCAGCAA
>Ga0307377_10000433_pt1 | contig 55791 bp, 56 predicted proteins | sample TR3MG_FD_202535 | JGI IMG/M metagenome (GOLD analysis project Ga0307377, IMG submission 202535) | Soil microbial communities from Risofladan, Vaasa, Finland - TR-3 | ecosystem: Environmental > Terrestrial > Soil > Coastal area > Acid sulfate soil | place: Finland: Risofladan, Vaasa | collected... | reverse complement strand
AACGGTTTTTACTACAAACTTTTTGCTTTTACATTATCACAAGCGTTTTTAAGTACTATAGTTTCACTTCTTGTTGGAATTCCATTAGGATATATTTTCGGAAAATATGAATTTAAAGGGAGGAAAATTTTTCTAACACTATTTACCGTTCCCTTTGTTTTACCATCAGTATTAGTTGGAATGGGATTTCTAAATGTTTTTACTGAAAATGGATTATTTGGTAGTCCTTTGTTATCAATTGTTTTAGCTCATGCTTTCTTCAATATACCACTGGTGATTCAATATTTCTCTTCTTATTATCAAAATTTTGATCGCGATTTGATTGATGCTGCAAAAACATTGAAGAGTAATTTTTTCAATACTTTTTTTAGAGTATACTTGCCAATCTTTCTTCAGCCAATATTAACTGCTGCTATGTTGACTTTCAATTTTTGTTTCCTTAGTTTTGGCATAATTTATGTTCTTGGAGCACCAGAACAATATAGAACTATCGAAATACAAATTTTTGCTGAATATTTTAAAGGAGAGACCAATACTGCAGCAGCATTGGCGATTATGCAATTATTAGTTACTGTCGCATATATAGTAACATATCTTTTGTTAATGCGAAAAAACTCAAACCAACAAAAAACAATGTCTACAAGCACCTTCCCCAGAGAGAAAATAAACTATAGAAAATTCTTTACTTCAACATCAGGTTGGATTCTTTTCATTGTTTTTATCTTAGGTTTAGCACTAGAATTATTACCTCTTATAAGCATAATTGCTTTTTCTTTTATCAATTCAGTAACTCGAGATTTTACATTTGAAAATTATAGAAATATCTTATCTCTTTTACCTAATAGCTATGTAGGTATTTCTATTCCAAGAACTATTTTAAATACAGTTATGTTTGCACTTGCTGGTGCAGCAATTTCCACTTTTTTAGCTATTATCACAGTTATTTCTTTAGGTAGACAAAGACAAAAGAAAAAAACGATAACATATGAGATGATTTCTTATCTTCCTCTAGCAGTATCTTCTATGACAATTTCTTTGGGTATTCTTAGAACTTTTGGGAATTCTCAATTTTTCATCAATAATCCTTGGTTATTTATTATCATAAGTCATGGATTACTAGGCTATCCTTTTGTTACTCGAGCATTATTAAATGGTTTAAATACGATTGGTCCTGAAATGGAAGAATCAGCTAGAACATTGGGAGCAAATTTTTTCTATAAAATGAAAAAATTATATCTCCCATTATTACTTCCTTCTTTGGTAGCTGGAATTGCTATATCCTTTGGATTAAGTATTGGTGAATTTGCTATTTCCAACTTTTTCTATATTAATAATAATTCAATTGCTACTCTAACAGTTGCATTATACAAATTACGAGCAGTAAGACAATTTGGACAATCAAGTGCAATTGGGGCAATACTTCTGATAATTTCTTACCTTTCATTCTTTTTAATAGAATTATTAGGAGGAAGAGAAAAAACCTCTTCCAAAATTTAATGAAACATACAAAATTAAACGAAAGGTTGTAATCCTTTCAAAACTCTTTTTCGACCATCTTGTTTTTCTTTCTTAGTAATGCCATATTTCCAACCTTTTGGAATGATCAAGCTAATTGCATCAGGCAAGTATTTTACTTCCATTCGGGTTGTTTTCTTTGAAGGAATCTCACCTTCTATTTCCCATATATGTGGTGTTTCACTTTCAATGAGAACATGTTTACCACGTAAGATTTCAACATTATCTCTTTTAACATGCTTTCCATTAATAGCTTGTAATAAAAGACGAACTAATCCTAAACGTTTGACATCTTTTACTATAATAATTGCAAAATCACCCAAGCGTAGATGATTACCAGGAATATAATCAAAGTCACTAATACAATCGGTTAATGAAATTGCTAAAGCAGATATGTTTGCTTCCCTAATAATTTCATTGTCAATAGTGATTTTTGAGGGGATTAGTTTATACTTTAAAGCAATCCTAATAGCAGCATAAGCATATCCAACTTCTCCATGAGCCCATTCAAATCGATCTGCAAGGGATGCTGAGGTTTCCCCGATAAAACCTCCATTTATCATTTCAATAAAATACCTGTCAGTATCTCCTTTCGCTAAACCAACAGGGAAACGTTCATAATAAGCTTCAGATATAATCTCAAAAGCACGATTGAAATCTTTTGGAACGCCATGAGTTTTATGTGAATCACATGCACTACCACCAGGAAACATCCCCACCTTAATATCAGTGGTAGCTGCTACATTCACCAGTTCATTTAGAGTTCCATCTCCACCTATAGCAACTAATGTTTTATAACCTTCTTCAACAGCTTTTTTAGCGATTGGTATTCCATCACCAATTTTTGTAGTCATATCATAACCAAAATCACCAAACGTTTCTTTTGCTGCTGCTAGAATCTTTTCAGTTTTCTTACCTAGACGTTTATCTTCTGCATGTGGATTTATAACTAGAAAAGGAGCATTATCTGCCATTTTTAAAATCTCCTGAATGCCATTTTTATTTGTTCTAAAACTTACAGATTTATAATCTTGTCGCAATTTTAAGGTAATTTTCACAAAAAAATATTTGATTAGGTGATTTTAAAATCTCTTTGAATTCTAATCAATTTTAAAGAATTCGGATTGCGTTGTGGTTTTTCAAATCGAATATCAATTTTTGGAGTTGGGCATTTATAATTTTCAAAAACACTGATTAAATTTTTCTGAATATTTGAGATTAATTCTTGATTCTCTTTACTATATTCTTTTGTTTGAATTCTAACAATAATTTTTGTAAAACTTTTTTGAATAACTTGATATTCATCTATTTCCTCTGAACTACTTATTATTGCTCTTCTTATATAATCTGGAAAAATATATTGTAATTCCCCAGAATCTTTCCTTGTAGCCCAGAAAACGTCATCTACTCTACCCATTATTTGGTCAATAACTCTAAAAGATGAACCACAAGAGCATTTCTCTGAGGATAATGTTATTACATCATTTAATTCAAATCTTATAATTGGTTGAGATTTTTTATGTAAATCCGTTACAATCATTTTATGGGAAGGCTTTCCTGGTTCGATAGGATTATCCTTTTTATCAAATAATTGAACAAATAATAAATCCTCATTTATATGGAGTTTACAGTGTTTACATGTAAGAGCGATAGAACCTTCACTACCTTGATAAATTTGATGAACTTTCGTTTTGAAAGCTTCTTCTATTTCGATTTTAATTTCAGGATGTAACACTTCAGCATAAGAGACTAATCTTTTCGGTTTAATTTTCAATCTACCTTCTTTTACCTCATTTGCTAAAATCTTTAACATTGAAGGGGGAGCAGAAAGAATATTAGGGTCGAATTTTTGCAATTTATTTCTCATATCTTCCAAAGGTAATTGTAAACTAAAATGCGTTAATCTTTGACCAAATTTACTTACCTGAAAGGCAGGAGTAGTTACTCTAAGTATAAATGCCCATTTTAATCTCAATATTTTTGGAAATGGGAATCTAGCAAAAAATACTGCTTGAAGATATTTTTCTTCTTTAGGGCTTGTTAAAACAATTCCCTTATTTCCACTGGTACCTGAAGACATAGCTACATTGTATCCTTTAAATCGCTCATTGTAGTTTTGTTCTTGTTCAATTCTTAGACAAAAATCTATCAATTCTTGTTTTTCAAAACCAAGGGTGTTATACTCAGTGAAATTATCCATCATTAATTTCTTATTTGTTATAGGAAGGTTCCAAACATCATCTAAGTTGTAACCAGAAAAATATTTTTTGAAATAAGGAGAATTCCTAACAGAATATTGTACTATTTCTTTTGCTTTTTTTAATTGATATCTTTGAAACTCCTCTTGAGTCATTTTTTTGAAACGTTTTCTACATGCGAAGAAAAAATGTAGAAATGAATCCGTTTCATCACTCATATTAACACCTTAGAGGGAAAAACTATGTTAGTTATTCTAATTCTTCTAAAAGAATTTGTGCAACCTCTCTTTTAGATGTTAATGGTATTTTCTTTGATTTTCCATCTTTTTTTACAATCACCACAGCATTAGTATCAGATTTAAAACCTTGTTTTGGTTTATTCACAAGATTGCCAACAACCATCTCGATTTTATGTTGTTCAAGACTTTCAAAAGTTTTAGTGATTAACTCTTTCTCAGAAATATTTGTTTCAGCTTTAAAACCAACAATTTTCGTTTTTGGAAATTTAGTTTTTACATAATCAATTATTTTTGGAGTTGGTATTAATTGTATTTCCAAATTATCTTTACCAGAGCGGATTTTTCCTTCAACTTTCTTTGGTTTGTAATCACTTATTGCTGCTGCTGAAATAAAAATATCAATTTCTTTGAGTTTATTTAATTCAGAAATTATATCATCAGGTGACTCTATTTGAATTACTTTTATATTTGGATTAGATACTTTTTCAGAAGTTGGACCAAGTAATAGAATTACTTCTGCACCTTGGGATGCAGCTTCTAATGCGATCTCAATGCCCATTTTTCCAGAGCTAGGATTACTAATGAATCTTATATCATCAATCCAAACTCGAGTTGGTCCTGCTGTTATGATGATTTTTTTTCCGTTAAAGTTTTTTTTTGAAAACAAAGAAATTACGGTTTCTAATATTTCATCATTAGAAGCAATTTTAGCTTTCCCTTCTTCTATTCTTGGACCAATAAACACTATACCAACTTTTTTTAATTTCTCGATATTTTCAATTACAATTGGATTTTCATACATAGTAGCATGCATTGCTGGAACAATTGCTATTGGAATGCCTGTTCCTAAAGCTGTTGTTGCCATCGTAGTCACAACCGTATCATCAATACCTCCTGCTATTTTACCAATTGTATTTGCAGTTGAAGGAGCAACCAATAATAAATCAGCTTTATCTGGATGTTGACCACAGAGATGTACATGTTCAATTTGCCCTGTTAATTCTGTAATAACCGGATTTCCTGTAGCCCATTCAATAAGATTAGGATGTATTAATTCCGTAGCAGCATGGGTCATAGCAACAAAAACCTCAGCACCATTTCGCATTAACAGTCTTGCTAAATGAACAATTTCAACTACTGCTACACTACCAGTCATTCCGATAACTATTCTTTTATTAGCTAAACGATTAGAGATTTTTCCGGTTATTTCTAATTTAGAACTATGATTTGTAGGAATGAATTTTGCCATAATTATTACTCCTTCAGGATTTCTTCAAGATCAATACTTATCTTATCAACCATTTCTTTTGTAACGTGAGGCATCACTACTATTCTTGCCCAATCGGAATAAATTGAAAGATCCCAACCTTTTATTTTTAATTTAGTAACTAATTCTTTTGTTGATATTTTATTATTTTTGAACCCAATAATATTTATGGTTGGTTGGAAAGCTAATTGAAGGTTAGAATTTTCCCTTAATTTTGAAATTAAATATTCTGTAACTTCAAATGAGCGCTTTACTCTATCAACAATGAATTGACGACCATAAATTTTGAGCAATACCCAAGCAGATATTACTACATTACCAGGTCGAGTTCCAGTAACTGTTATTTGTTGAGTTGTTGAATCAGAAAGATAGCTTATAGTTTTAGCAATAGTATTCGAAAATTCACTCGAGCGAAAGATTATATTTCCACCAGGTATTAATCCACCCACGATCTTATGTGTATCAATTGTTATACTATTTACACCTTCCAATTTGAAATCAAATTTCGGAGCAGTATAACCAATTTCTTCTAAAAATGGAAAAATCATACCTCCAAAAGCAGCATCAACATGTAAATACAAATTTTGATCAATTGCTATATCACTGAGTGCTTTTATATCGTCACAAGCACCTGTTCCAGTGGTACCTGCAATTCCCACAATACCTATCGTTTTCTTATTAATCGATGTTTTAACTTGTTCAATATCGACTTGATTCTTTTCGTTTAAAGATAACCATTTAGCTTCTATATCAAGTAAGTCAGCTGCTTTTTCAAAGGAAACATGAGCTGATTGAGGAAATAATATTTGGCCATTTTTGATGCCTTTTATTTTTCGACTCCAATTTCTTGCAGCCCAGCAACCGAGTAAATTTGATTCGCTCCCACCAGAAGTAATAGTACCAGTCCAGGAATTTGGTGCATGTAACAAATTCGCAAAAAAATCAAGAACTTCCTTTTCAAGGAGAACAGCTTTAGGAAACAATCCAGGATCTCCGAGATTTATTTCTGCAAATTCAGCAGCAATTTTACGGGAGATTTCTTCTGGAGGTGTACACATTGAACTAAATACATGTTCATAAGATTTTTCAGAATCTAATCTTTTCTTTAATTCATGTAGAATATCGTTATCAGTTTGAGATTTAGTATATTTCATAAATAAAATCCTCGAAAAATTAAACTTCGAAAAATGAATTTTCAATTGAATGTATTTTATCATATATTTCCTTATTATGAGTCACATCTACGTCTAATTTTTCACCAAGAGAAATTATTTTACCATTCAGAAAATCAATTTCAGTTTTACGTTTATTAAGTATATCATCCAACATTGAATTTTGATTTTCTCCTGTGTTTTGAATTATTTCAAACATATATTCAATTGGATTTTTCGCAGGCAATTTAATTTCTAATTTTTTGGCTACATTCCAAGCTTCTGTCGCTAATGAAATAGCTTCTTCTTTGAGTTTCTCATCTTCAAGAATTACTTTATTTTTCACTTTATTTAAAGCTGTGAGTGGATTTAGAGCACAATTAATAATTAATTTTGAAAAAACAGTACCTTGTATATTATTCGTTAATTTTGTTTGTAAACCAGATTTAGTAAGTAATTTTAGAAAAGCTTGTGCTTTTTCCTTTTCTTCCTCAGTTAGATAACCAAGATGAATTTGTCCTTCACTTGTAAAGTCAATTATTCCAGGTTCTGGTCTATTAACACCGATAGAGGTTATTCCTCTTAAAACGGTATTCTCAGGATAAAGCTCTTTTAATATGTCTTCAGTACCTAGACCATTTTGAATTGAAATTAAAATAGCTTTTTTAGAAACTATAGGAAGGATTTCTTCTGCTGCAGCTCTAGTTTGATGAGCTTTTGTTGTAACTAAAATATAATCTATCTCTTCACATCTTTCCTCTATAGTTGGATATAGGTAATCGAAAGTTCCAGCAAATCTAGGTGCTACATGGAAATCAAATAATCCCTTTATTATTAATCCATTATTTCTTATAACCTCAATATGGAGAGATCTTCCTAGCAAAATAACATCATTATTATTTACAGCTAATAAACCACCATATAAACTACCAACACTACCGCTTCCTAGAACTAATATCAACTTTTCACCTCTCATAAGAGAACTCTAATGATGGATATGAACCATCTTTTACTTCCTTGGAATATTGTTTTACTGCTTCCATAATAACATTCCTCAAATTGACATATTGTTTAACAAATTTTGGTTTATGACCAGTTGTACAACCTAACATATCATAACAAACTAGTACTTGTCCATCACAATGCGGCCCAGCTCCAATACCAATTGTAGGGATTTTTATACTTTTAGTTATTTCTTTTGCTACCTCTTGAGGAATTGCTTCAAGAATCAAAGAAAAACAACCTGCATTTTCAAGTTTTTTTGCAGCAGTTAATAATTGTTCTTCAGTGTAGAAAGATTCTTCTTTACCTTGAACTTTATACCCACCTAATTTATGCGCTGATTGTGGAATTAAACCTATATGACCTTGAACAGGAATACCAATATCAACAATAGACTCAATCTCTTTGATTCGTTTTTCACTTGCTCCCTCTAATTTCACTGCTTCTGCACTTCCCTCTTTAACGATTTTTCCTGCATTTGCTACCGTCTCTTCTACTGTGAGTCCAAAACTAAGGAATGGCATGTCTGCAACAACCATACTATATGTTTTTGCTGCTCTAGCAACTGCTTGAGTATGCCTAATTGTCATATCTATTGTTACTTCAAGAGTTGTTTGACCACCATAAACAGCTTGTCCCATCGAATCACCAATTAGAAGCATATCAATCTGTGCTTCATCGAAAATTGATGCTAAGCTATAATCATAAGCAGTTAACATAGTGATTTTTTTACCTTCCTTTTTCATTTTAAGAATATCGAATGAAGTTATTTTAGGCATTCTTATCCCTCCTGGAGATTTTCCTTTGATAGTTTTAAAAGTCTATTACTTATGAATTTTATACTTTCTTGTAACATGTAATTGTTATTATAATTTTGGATAATCTTTGTTAGATTATCAGTTGATTCTTCTTTTAATCTTTTAGCTATTTTAACCATTTCTTGAGTAGCTCTTCGAACATGATTAACAATAGTAACATTACTCCAAATAGATGTTCTAGACATTGGATTTAAATCAACACAAATTACTGTTTTCCCCATGTTTCTTAGTGCCATTGTTCTATCTCCATCTTCTAATGGTACAAAAACAACATCAGCTTTGTAAATCCCCTCAGGATCAACAATCCTTCTTTTATGTGATATTTCAGGAATTGTTGCAGCATTATCACCAAGATTTACACCCAATACTTCTTTTGCACCTGCTTCAAGGAGTTTTGTTTTAATATTAATCTCTCTTTCTGTTGTACGGTAAAAAAGGTTCACTTCTAATTTAGCATTAGTTATTTCTGCTAATTTAACTAATTCTTTTGGGCAGAGTATTGCAACATTTCCATTTATTGAAATAACTGCTCGTTTTGCTAACAAGAGATAAGCAACTGCAGCTTCCTCTTGCTTTAAAGCATAATCAGGGGTTTTTTCGCCTAATAGATAATCAAAAGCTTCCCCTCTTCCATGAGCTATTAAACCTGCTTCTGCAACTATTTTTTGATGCATACCCTCAATTATTGAATGTCTCTCTTTTAAGGAAAGATAGCGAGGATGATCTTCTGGTATTTCAGTCAATAGAATTCACCATTATTTTATTATTTATTATTTGGAATTACAATACAGTTGGTCCGATATTTGAAATTGAGTTTATCCAAATCTTAGCATTAGAATTATAATTATTAATAATATTTCGACATTCTTCTAAATCTTCAAGTTTTCCTACAACAAATAACGATTTTCCCAACATTATCATACTAGCACAATAATTTTCATTTCTAAGATATTCTATTAATTTTTTCAAATTTCCGTCTAATAATCCTGTTTCCGAGGCAAATATATAACTCACTCTTAGAAACTCATCTAGTGTTGGTTTTCTTTTTAATTCTTCAAGTAATTTTTTAGAATAGGTATTAATTTTTTGTATCATTTGAGAACTAGTAATGATCTCTTTTGTTGATAACGTTCCTAAGGTAGCTGTAAGAATCATCTCTTCTACTGGCCAATCTAATTTTTTTATTACGCCTATACCTGGTGCTCCTGGTTCTAAACGCATTTCAGCAAAACCATTCATTTGAGCAATAACATCACCCAGTCCTGTTCTGCAAGAAACTTCAGCTTTATGAGCTATTTGTCCTAATTCTAGATTTGATTTATTATTACCTAAAAGCTCATTTAAAGCAAAAGCAGTTCCAATTGCTCCTGCACCACTAGTTCCAAAACCAGCTTGCATAGGGAAATCACTTGAATGTTCGATTATTAGAGTTGAATTTTTAAGTTGTTCTTGGAAATTTTCTGCAACCGCAAGACTTACCTTACCATCAATTTCCTTTTCATTGTAAAATACTTTAATTCCGATATTTGATGATTGACTAAGCTTAATGGTTGTAATTATACCACTCGATAAGCTAAAACCAGCTCCTCTCGAACCCATCTGTAAAGGATTTTCATGTTCAACAATTTGGAATAAACCTGTGATATGTGCTGGAACACTCCATCTTGAGGATATTTTAGTACTCATACAATCATCAAATTAAATTTTAAACAAACAATATTTCAGTCGTTTTTAAATTATTACAATCACTCTATTAAAGTAAAACTCGAAAGGTTTTTTTAGGTTTAAAAGAAAAGAAAAACCAAGGATAGTCATAGAAATTTCCATCTATAAAAAACAGGAGATTAACAAGTAAATGTCAGATATAATTACAGTAGAAGATACAAGACCATCAACTACAAAGATGATTTGGGCTTTTTCTGTTATTTTAATTTCGTATGGAGTAGCAATTGGTGTAGCAGTTGGTATTGGTTGGTTACTACAAGGGCTAATGCACCCAATTTGGTTAACTTTGATTGCTAATGTAGGTGCAACTATTGTTATATTCATTTTTAGTGTTTTATTTAGTAATGTGAGCTTTTATGATCCATATTGGAGTGTGCAACCAATTGTAATTGTAATATATTGGTTTTTCATTGCTACTCCTTATGTTAATCCTATTAGACAAGCTGTTGTATTGGGTTGTGTTTCCTTCTGGGGATTACGATTAACAGTTAATTGGATTCGTGGTTGGAAAGGTTTACAACATGAAGATTGGCGTTATGTTAAATACAGAAAAGAGAAACCAAAACTATTTCAAATAATCTCTTTCACTGGATTACAAATGATGCCAACATTAATTGTTTATCTAGGGTGTATTTCAATTTATCCTGCTTTGGTTTATAGCAATACAAACTTCAATTTTCTAGATATAATTGGCATTATAATAACTGTGGGAGCAACTTTAATTGAATTATTAGCAGATGAACAAATGAGAATGTTCTTGAAAATGAATAATGATTCAAATAAAGTAATGACTCTTGGTTTGTGGGGATACTCTCGTCATCCAAATTATTTCGGTGAAATTAGCTTCTGGTGGGGATTATTCTTCTTTTCATTAGCAGCTGATTTTTCAATGTGGTGGACTATCTCCGGACCAATCGCAATGATTATTCTCTTTGTATTCATTAGTGTCCCACTTACAGAAAACAAGCAATTAGCAAAAAGACCTGAATATACTGAATACAAAAGAACAGTTTCTATGTTAATTCCTTGGTTCCCTCGAAATTAAAAAGGGAATCATTATTCTTTTATTTTTAAAATCATTTCAGAACCATCAGATATAAAACCATGTTTTTCATAAAGAAAATGTCCATCGTCAGTAGCATGAAGAACAATCTTTTTGATTCCTTTAGTTTTTGCTTCTTCAAGTAACTTAAAGAACAATTCTGTGCCAATTCCTTTTCTTCGATAATTTGGTTTCGTATACATATTCATTATATAGGCTACTTCTCCTGTTTGATTGTTAAAACAAGGAGGTACGGTATAGAAAGACAATCCACTTGTAGCAATTATTTCATTATTTTCTAATGCAAACCAAGCGATAAAAGTGTCATTCTGTACATGTTCATTAAAGTAATTAACAAGAGACTTTCTAAGATTTTCTTCAGGCGTGTCTTTACTTTTCTTTAAAGCCTCATAAAGAAATTCAATTCTTAAATCAATCAAATTATCGATATCTTCAATTGTTGCTCGACGAAAGGTTATCATAATTTTTTTACACAGCATGTAATTATAGAAATTTTCTCTACTCTGTAATATAACTTGAAGGTAGATTTATAGATTGGAGTTTGATTTTCATTGCTTATAGTGATTACGAATTTATCAGAGGGATTTTTTTGTCTAAAAATGCAGGTAATACAAAAAGAACGATAACTAGAATACCAATTGTGAATCTAGATCGTTGCCAACCTGCAAGTTGTGGACATGCTTGTATAAAGATTTGTCCTCTAAATAAAAAAGGCAGAAAAGTTATTTATGCTGATAAAGTCCATGCAAAGGCTAGGATTGATACAAAAAAATGTATTGAATGTGGTATTTGCGTAAATAGATGTCCAATGCACGCTATCGCGATGGTTGGCTTGCCTGTCGAATTAGATGAAACACCAATTCATCAATATGGTGAAAATTCTTTCCGACTATATGGTCTTCCATTTCTAGCAAAAGGGAAAGTAGCAGGTTTAATTGGAGCTAATGGCATAGGAAAAACAACAGTACTCAATATACTAGCAGGAAAATTAGTTCCTAATGCTGGAGAATTCGATCTGGAAGATTTGAAATGGAAAGATGTATTTTCTACTCTCAATCTTTCAGTTCATAGATCATATTTTAGATCTTTAATTGAAAATAAAATAAAAATCTCATTTAAAGAACAAGTCCTGACCCAATTCCTTGATGAAAAAGGAACTATTGATGACGTTTTAGAGAGAGAAGATGAACTAGGAAATAAAAGAAGGTTAATTGATGAACTACAATTAAAGACACTTCTTGAAAAAAATTTCACTCAGCTAAGTGGAGGAGAAAGACAAAGATTTGCGATAGCAATAGCGTTAGCTAAAGATGCGGATGTTTATCTAATAGATGAACCAGGAAATTTTCTTGATATTAAGCAGCGGTTGAATTTAGCAAAACTCTTTGATAACTTAGCACAACAGAACAAATCAGTTCTTGTTGTGGAACATGATATAGCTATCCTAGATTACTTAAGTGATCAAATTCAAGCTCTTTGGGGAACACCTCATGCTTTTGGTGTTGTTTCTGGAGTAAAAAGCGTTAAAGCAGGCATAAATGCTTATTTAACTGGTCATCTAAAGGAAGAAAATATTACCTTTAGAAATAAAGCTATTTCCTTTCTTCGGGTAGTAAAGGAAAGAAGATGGGACAATGTCCCAATTTATGTAAAATTCACAACCCTTTGGAAAAGATTTGATAATTTCAAATTGAAGGTATCACCAGGTGAAGTATATAAAGGGGAAACCTTGGTAATTTTAGGAGAGAATGGTATAGGGAAAACTACATTCGTAAAAATGTTAGCAGGTGTTTTACAACCAGATAAAGGGTCTGCTAATGTGATGGCACAAGTATCTTATAAACCACAATTTATTACTCGAGAGTATAAAGGAACAGTAAACGAATTCATAACTAATTATTCAGGGAGATTTACAGGAGAACAAGTGCTCAAACAAACATTCTACCAACCTCTAGGGATTGAACATTTATTTGATAAAAAAATAATGGACCTTAGTGGTGGAGAATTACAAAGGGTCTATATCGCAGCTTGTTTAACAAAACGAGCTGATCTTTATCTTATAGATGAACCAGCAGCTTTTTTGGATGTAGAAGAGAGAATTAAAGTTGCAAGAATTATAAGAAATGCAGTAAGCTTGTATAATGCTTCTGCAATAGCAATAGAACATGATATGCAATTAGCAGATGTCTTGGGTGATAGAGTACTCCTCTTCTTAGGAGAACCAGGTTTAAGAGGTTATACTATCGGTCCGATGGGAAAAAGAGATGGAATGAATGAATTCCTTAAAACATTGGATATCACTTTTAGAAGAGACACAGAAACAGGTAGAGCAAGAATTAACAAATTAGGTAGTAAAATTGATAGAGAGCAAAGGGAAAGTGGGGAATTCTTCTTTGAAAGATAATAGAATTACTGATTGAGATTAATGTTGATCTGCTTTGTGTTTTCTTCATCAAAATCATTTTCAAATTTAACCATTGATGCGATTTGTTTTATTTTGATTGTTAACTCAACAAAAAGAGCTATTAAGGACAAGTATTGAATTATTTGAATGACAGTATAAACAAAATAAAAACTTCTTATTGCATAATAAAATTTAGTATAAGAAATTAGATGGAATATTATGCTTGTGATGAAAATTATTTGATTAATAACGATTACAACAAATAGAATATAATGAGAATAGAATTTTGGTAATTTACCATTATTATCGGAAATAATTCTTAGTTTTCTATTCAAAATAATAATACTAATGAAAATGAATATTCCCGCTAAGAACATTGATGCTGTTCCTAAAATGCTACCTTGAACTTGAAAGAATTGATCATCTACATAGGGATGATTATAACTAGAAACACTAAATTCTCCAATTTCCTCATATCTATAATGAATATGAAGTATAAATGAAGCGCTTAGGAATAAAACAAAAAAAATCAGAAAAATCAGATCAAGTCTATGTTTCTTACTAAATTGATAAGAATTGATTTTTAATAAGTAAGGAATAAATCCTATTAGAAATAGAGTTAATGTGATTAAGCTTATTGAAAATGCTATATAGATATAAAATAATGGAAAATCATGCATCTCTTCTAATTGTAAATCTTCATTTTTAAATAAAACAGCAAGAATATTGAGAAATTTCACACAAACAATGAAAAAGAATAAAATGCATATCGAGATTGTTCCAGCTAAAAGTAATTTTTCACCTTTTGTTTTTGTTACTTTTTTTGTATTTCTTTCTTTTAGTAATTCAAAAAAAATCATTGTTATTATTCCAGATATTCCCATGAAAACTAAAAGAAAAACACCATATACTTGCATTGGGTGTGGATGAATATTCAGAATCTGTAGCGTTACTTCTTCCCTAATGATCACTCTAATCACCTAAATCTATATATTGTTCAATATTTACTTTTCTGAATTTTAATAAAATCTCACTAAAGAAAACTAAGTAATTAATGCTAATTAACAACCTAATTATTAGATATCCATAAAAAAGAATAGTATTTACATTTCCATCATAATCATCAGGCATTGATTCTGTAAATAAAACACCCCAAATAAACCATCCAATTCTTATTGCTGATAAAATTATCAAAGAAATAATACTATAGATTTTCAATGGGTATGAAAATCTTTCATATTCCAAATGAACTAATTTCCTTTTACCGACCAGATAAAATATACTAAAGATTAGTATTATTGATAACGTTGAGAATACTAATCTGAAGATTGAATCACCTGTTTCATCATAATAATTACCAGACAATCTACCAACTATAAATGGAAAACTATCTACTATAAAAGAACTTGAAAAAAGAACGACATTCCAGAAAACAGCAAAAATGATTAATAATATATGAATAAGAGTTTTGTCGTTTATTTTATTTTGATCTGTTAATTTAATAAAATATGAGAAAGAATGGGCAAAAAAAATCAAGATAATCAAGGTTGACATTGGTAAGAATTCCCCGGAAATCCTCCATATTGTTTCATGATAAAAATAAAAGTATATATTAAAATCAACTATATGACTAATTATCTCGAATATGAATAATAGTGTAGACAGAGATAAAACAATAATCATAATTGTAGAAGTAACTATTAGTGTTTGTTTAGCAAAATTAGCTTGTTGAATTCTGCTCATATTTTTGAAATGAATAAAATACTGCCTTAGAACTAAAATGAATATAAAAATATAAATCCCAATTATTATGAATGGTAATATATATACCCATAAAGGTAAAGAAATATTATTAATATGGAAATTTTCGTTTAACAACCTCTCACCTTTGTTATTTCATTTTCTTATTTTACATTAAACATAATTAGGTTATTTAATACCAATTTTTGACGAGTCATTTGATTCTAAAATAGGTTCTATGGAAGTTTCAAATTGTTCGTTTATTTTTAATCTATTAGCAATTATATTTAGTTCTACAAAAAAGCCAATAAATACAGCATTAAGTATTAAGTGACTAATTGTAAATAAGTAGAAAAGCACCATTTCAGTTGTTTCGTTAGGAAAAACATTCCCGAAATTGAAACAAATTATGTTACCGATCAAATATACTAAGCCAATTCCAAATAAAATGTAAGGTGTAATAAATCGTGTTTTTTTGTTAAACTTTTCTTCATTATTTTTTAGCGTTTGATTTAGTAAGATTCTAATGATGAATAAACAAAGGATCGAACAAAAAACAAACACTGCAGCAAGTAATGATCCATAAATTTTTACTGAATAACTAATTTGAAAGTAAAACTGAGTAGCAAATTCTAAGATAATAAATCTTGAAGCACTATAAAATAGAATTGAACAAATGGCAAAAGCTAAAATTAATTTGTTATTTTTTAGTTGTTTATTACTAGCAATTTCTTTAAAAAGAAAGATCATTCCCACTAATGTCACTGGAAGTATGAGGAAACTAATTGAACCAGAGATTAATGGATTATAAAGTAAATCAAAATCTAAAAAATACAAACGCAAATTTTGATTAATGCTACTAGCAATTTGCACAGAACTAATTATGATATTAATTAGAAATAAAAAAGACATAATCATTGTTCCAACAAGAATAATTGTTTTGCTTTTCTTTAATCGCTGTCCACTTGAAGACCGAAGAAAATCTACAATTGGAAGTATTATTAATGATAAAATCAACACCAAGACTGGAAAAATTATTATGAAAAATTCTATGAAATTAAACCAAGGTGGATAATGTATATTTAAAATGCTAATTTCATGTACAAACCCTTTCAAATTATTCCCCTTCTAACTACTTATTAATAATAGTAATTTTAAATTAGTAAATTTTTTGGTAAATATTGACCAATTCAACCGATACTTTTAATAAAATTAAATTTTTCATTTTTTATTAAGAGGCAAGACAAGTTGAAGGATCTCTATTATCCCTATATATAGGGTGCAAACAAGCTATGATTTTTTCTACTGTTTGTGCCCCTTCAAAACTGGTCTAGTTGTCTCTATTTTTATGGAGTAATCTAACTGGATAGCAAGGAGCTATTAATATGAATATCAGTGAAAAAGTGAATCTGGTCACTCGTAATACAGACGAAGTGGTCACAAAAGAAGAGTTGAAAGCTCTCTTCGAACGAAAAAAGAAACCTAATTCTTACATTGGTTTCGAACTAAGCGGAAGGTTGCATATTGGTAATGGCCTGATGTGTGCTATGAAGATGCATGACCTAGTGGATGCTGGGGCTAATATGACCATCTTTCTTGCTGATTGGCACAGTTGGGTGAACAATAAACTTGATGGTGATTTAGATAAGATAAAAATCGCTGGGGAATATTTCAAGGCAGGTTATATTGCTCTTGGACTAACTGAAGATAAAGTAAAATATCGATGGTCAAGTGAACTTGTTCAAGATTCTGATTATTGGGCCACTTTAATCAAAGTAGCAAAAAGTACTTCACTTAATAGAATTCTTCGTGCACTTCCTATTATGGGTAGAAATATGGAAAGTAAGGATATTGAAAGCGCTTGGATTTATTATCCTGCTATGCAAGCAGCAGATATCTTCTATATGGACATTGATATTGCCTATGGAGGCATGGATCAAAGAAAAGCTCATATGATTACTCGAGATTGTGCTAAAAACCTTGGAAAACCAAAACCAGTTGCTGTTCATACACCCCTTTTAACGGGTTTAACTGGCAGTGGTTCAAAGATGGATTCAGATGCTGATCCTGATATTGTAAAAATTGAAGCTAAAATGAGTAAATCAAAACCAGAAACTTGCATTTTTATTCATGATACTGAAGATGACATTAAAAGAAAGCTAAAAATAGCATTCTGTCCTGCTAAAGTTGCTGAAGGAAATCCAGTTACTGAAATTTGCAAATATGTTCTTTTTGCTAAAGGAGATACTATTCTTAAGATTGAACGTCCAGCAAAATTTGGTGGAGATTTAGAATATAAAAAATACTCTGTTCTTGAGAAGGATTATATTGAGGGAAAGCTCCATCCTCTAGACCTAAAGAATGCTGTTGCCAAAAGTTTAGGCAAGATCCTTGAACCAGTTCACAAATATTTTGATAAACATCCAGAAAGATTAGAAGCATTAGATAAGATGATAACGGGTACCAAGAATACCCGTTAATTTTATTTTTCTTTTTGGTCTAACTTGGTAATAATTTGTTTTAATGTTTATACTAAAATAGATAAATCAATCAGAAAATCAGGGGAAAAAATTTTGTCTTTAAGAAAAAAACTTCAATCCATTGATGATGTCGAAAGTATTGAGGATATAGGCAGAGAATTTTTCAAGAATGAGAAATATGAAAAAGCTATTTTAAGTTTCAAAAGAATCCTAGAATTAGAGCCTAATAATTTTAAAATAATCAATAATCTAGCAGGAGCCTATCTATTACTAGGTCATCACTCCAAAGCAATTGAATTGTGGGAAAAAGTACTCAAATTAGAACCTAATTTTTATCCTACTCTTACTAGTCTTGGAACAGCATATGCAAATAAGAATAATCACCAACAAGCTTTGAAATTATGGAAAAAAGCACTTGAAATTAATCCTAAAGGTATAGATGTGATACATAATATTGCTGGCGCATATGCTGAATTAGGGGAGTTTAAAAAAGCTATTAAATTCTATCTTATGGAAATTGAATTTGAGCCTTTAAATTTTGAAGCTTTAGCAAAACTTGGTGCTCTGCTATTAATTTTTAAAGAATATGATAAAGCAATTGAATTATTTACTGATGCTCTTAAGATTAAACCTCAATCAATTGAAGTCTGGGCAAGTTTAAGTAGCGCTTTTGAAAAAATAGGTGAACTTGAAAGGGCTAAACAATGTATTTCAAAAATCGTTGAATTAGATCCTACTTATAGAAATGGTTGGATATATTTAGGTCAATATTATCTTTCTCGAAATGAATACGAAACAGCATTAGAACATTTTCAGAAAATAATTGATATCTTTCCCCGCGATAGAGAAATAAAAACAATTATTAAAAAAATAAAGAAGGAAATTAAAAAATAATAATTATCCTTTTTTTTGTGATATTTGCACAAAGTTTCCTTCTGGATCTTTGAATGTTGCAATTAACGTTGGTCCAACATCCATAATTTTATTTTTCCCCCAAAAAATTATTCCTTTTTTTTCCAATTCAGTTATCGCCAATTGGATGTTATCTACTTTAAATGAAATCATTATTGTTTGTTGCTCCACTTCAGAAGGATTTGGACCACCATAATCTAAAGCAAATCGTGTTTGAGGAGAATTAGGCATTCGGAATTCTTGCCAACCAAGATCAGGTGTTTTATAGGATATATCGAATCCTAGATTCTCTTTATACCATTTTGCCATCTTTTCAGGATTCTTCACATGAATAAATACAACATCAATTCCTTTTATCATGATAATACAATTTAAACCATAATATATAAAAGTACAACGACAAAAAGTAAAGACTGGTTTGGAAAATGTATGAAATAAGATCCACTCATCGTTCTATGATTGTAAGTCAAAATGGTATGGTAGCTTCTAGTCAACCATTAGCTGTGCAAGCTGGAATTGATATTTTAAAAAAGGGAGGAAATGCTATTGATGCAGCAGTTGCAGTTGCTACTACTCTAAATGTAGTAGAACCTATGAGTACTGGTATTGGAGGAGATGCTTTCGCTTTAATTCACATGAAAGATGAAGATAAAGTGCATGCAATTAATGCTAGTGGTTGGTCTCCAAAGAATTTAACACTAGACTATTTTCATGATAAGGGATTTGAGAAAATCCCTGCTACTGGTATTCTTTCCGTGAGTGTTCCAGGTGCTGTTAGTGGATTTGAAAAAGTACTAGAAAAATTTGGTACTATGAACTTTAAAGAAGTATTAAAACCAGCAATTTACTATGGAAAGAATGGTTTTCCTTTAAGTGAACTAGTAGCGTTTTCTTGGCATCGTGCTGTTGAAAAACTTAGTAGTCATCCTGCGACTTCTAAAAATTATCTAATTAATGGTAGAGCTCCACGTTTGGGAGAAATTTTCTATTCTAAAGATCTTGCAAACACTTTCAAAGCTATAGCTGAAGGTGGTGCAGAGGAATTTTATAAAGGATCAATTGCTAAAAAAATAGTTGATTTTAGTTCAAAGAATGATGGATTTTTCTCCTTAGAGGATTTTGTTGAATATGAGGCTGAATGGGTAGATCCAATAAAAACAAATTACAAAGATTTTGATGTTTATCAATGTCCACCAAATGGGCAAGGTATTGCTACATTATTAGAGCTAAACATTGTTAAAGGATTTGAAGTAGATTCCATGATTCATAATTCTTCTCAATATCTACACCTATTAATTGAAGCTAAGAAACTTGCTTGGGCTGATTTGCGAACTTTTGCTTCTGATCCAAATTTCAACAAACTACCTATTAATGAATTACTTTCTGAGGAATATTCACAAAAACAAAGAGATAGGATAGATCTTAATAAAGCAGCTGCAAATGTTAAACCTGGTTTAGATTGGTCTTCAGGAGATACTGTTTACCTTAGTGTTGTTGATAAAGATAGAAACGCTGTTTCATTTATTAATAGTCTATATAATGGATTTGGTTCAGGATTAGTAGTAGAAGGCACTGGGATCTGTTTACAAAACAGAGGAAGCTTATTCTCTCTAGATAAAAATCACCTTAATACTTTTGCCCCGAGAAAAAGACCATTCCAAACAATCATCCCTGCGTTAGCTACAAAAGATGGATTACCAGTTCTAAGTTTTGGTTGTATGGGAGGAGATGTTCAACCACAAGGACAAATGCAAATGTTTCTGAATATGGTTGAATTCGGAATGAATGTTCAGCAAGCAATAGAAGTACCAAGATTTGTTCATTATGATGACAATAAAGTTGCTCTCGAGATGGGTATTGATGTAAAAACTAGAGCAGAATTGATGATGAAAGGTCATCAACTACGAGCTGAAACAGGGCAATTCTTTGGTGGAGCACAAGCGATAGCTATTGATTATGAAAATGATGTACTTTATGGTGGTTCGGATCCAAGAAGAGATGGATGTGCTATTGGTTGGTGAAAAAGAAGAGAATTTAAAAAATATTTCTCACTTATTTTTTCTTCTTCTTATCCAATTTGTTCTGTTTTTTCTTTTCTTTTTCTCGTTGTAAACGCTCTTTCTTGTACTTCTTTAACATAAGCTTATCTAATTGCTCATCAGTTAAATCGGGAGGATTTACAAGTGGTTCTGGATTTTCAATAAGATCTTTTAAAAAGTAAATTGTTGGACCTGTATAAGACCCATCTGCAATACGATCATCAATACTAATCTTTACATTCATAACTGTTTTAATTTCTAATTCATCTGTTTCTTGATTGAGTATCGATGCTTTATGCATTTTGCCTACTGTTATAAATATACCAACTGTTCCTAATTCATAATTATGATGGAAAACTGAATCTATCCCTAAAGAACCTAAATGTGCAACATATGCTGTACCCCAAAAGGGAATATCTTTTGTCAAAAAATAAAGTGGTCGATTTCGATGATCCATCCAACGGGTAAACCAAAATATAAATTTAATTAACCATCGAGGCATTGATCCAAAAAGTTTGATATCTTTTTCGTTTTTATTCTCTCCAAAACGCGCTTCATAGATTTCATTTGAAACTCTTTTATGAACGGTTTCCAAGGTATCAAAAGGATCAAATTCAATCATAGCATTGACTTCTTCTCCTTCTTCGGTTTTTTCTTTCTTTACTACAAATGAGATAATGATTTGATTTCTTTGCCATAATCGACGTCCAGAAGTAAATCTATTAATTTTAGGACGTAATGTTATTGCTCTAACACCAGCAGTGAGATAAAGTTCAAATAAAGTTATTTTATCTTCTTCTTTCCTATTTTTATTATACTCTTCTAAAAATTCAATTGTTCGGGTAAGATCTATTTGAGTATCAAAATAAATTGTACTTTCATTTCTTTCACGCATGATATGAAATTGCAATTCATGAAATTTAGAAGTTTTAAGTAATTCGGCATCTGGTCTTCGTGGCATAATATTCACTTCTTTTTAAATTTCAATCAAACTAGTTATAATTCTTTTTAATTTTTACCCAAAAATTGTTTATTTTATAAAAAAACTATTCGAAAAAACAAGAATGCTAAAAAAAATTAGATTAATTATTCACCATAAACCTTTTCCTCTAGCTAAAGTTCCTGCTGTTGCTTTATTGTAATCTTCCTTAACTTCGGTCTTAGCTTTATCAGCTTTTAGTTTTCTTTTTCTTTCTAAGCGATATACTTGTTGCATCTCTTCAAATTTCCTTTTCTCAATATCAAAGAATACATATTTTTCTTCAATTGAGAGGATACTTTTCAAAGGAATTAAAATTATATCAGATTGCTTGAGAAATCTAGTCACTTTAATAACAGCATGAGGTTGTTCTACAATGATATTTGCAGTAGTTCTTCCTTCAATACGTATAATTTCTCCCAATTTTTCCCCTTCTTTTGAATAGGCTATTTTTGAAATGAATTCTGAAAAATCCATATTTGTTCAAATAATAAATTATGTAACAAGTATTTAAACAATAAGATATGAAGAAGGAAAATTCCATTGTAGAATTTTACTTCTCATTAATTACTTGATTTTCTAGTGTACCTATATTGCTAATAGTTAGTTTTACAATATCCCCTTGCTTCAAATAAACAGGAGGATTTTGATAATGACCTACACCTGAAGGAGTTCCTGTAAAGATCAAATCTCCAGGCATAAAAGTAAATGATTTTGACAAGTAAGAGATAATATAAGCTACTGAAAACATCATTTGTTTTGTATTAGAACTTTGCCAGATTTTATCATTCACAGTTAATTCTAAATCTAGATTTTGTGGATCTGGAATTTCTTCTTTGGTGACAACAAATGGTCCTAATGGAGTAAAAGTGTCCATTGTTTTTGAACGAGTAAATTGTTTATCCTCATATTGAAAATCTCTTGCACTTACATCATTTCCAATCGTATAACCAAATACATGATCTAGTGCTTTTTCTTCTGTTATATGTTTTCCACCTTTTCCTAGAATAACCACTAATTCAACTTCAACATCAACTTTTTCAGATATTTTTGGCAAAACAATTGGTTTTTTATGGGAATTTATTGATGAATTAAATTTTCCCCATATCATCGGATTTTTAGGAGGTTCTTTTCCCCCTTCTTTTGCATGTTCAGCAAAATTTCTACCAAGGCAGATTATTTTTTGTGGATTATAGGTTGGAGAAAGAATTATTACATCTTCAAGTTTTCGGAAATGTTTCTCTCTAATTTCATCAAAAGCTTTTTTATCCTTTTTATGTAGTGCATTTAATTCAAATAGAAATAACTCTAACTTTTCAATTCCTTTGTCACCAATAGCATACAAATCTTCTATTTTTTTTATTTCATCAAATAAATCTAGAGACAATTTTTCACAAGTTTTACTAATGTCTACTAATTCATGTTCATTCCAAAGAATTCCTATTCTTGGTTCGTCATCCTTAACAGCAAAATTCAGTATTTTCATTTTCTTTCATTGCCTTTTTTTATTAAGTTTACAAAAATAATCTATAAAAATAAAAGTAAATTGGTTATGCTTGAAATTCATAATAAAGAAGTAAAAATCTTTTCATCAAAAGCTTTTTTTATTGTTAAAACGTGAACTAACTAATATTCTATTAACAAATGGGATTGTTTTAGTTATGACTGATGATAAGACAGCAAAACGAATGAGTGATATAGCGCCTTCTGGTATTAGAAAAATGTTTGCTAGAGCACAAGGTATACCAGGAGTAATTTCCTTAGGAATTGGACAACCAAACGTTCCTACCCCCAAAGGACTAGTAGACGCATTAGTGAAAGCTGTTCAAGGGGGAGATAATTATTATTCTCCCACTCAAGGAACTCCAAAATATCTTGAAGCTATTGCAGAACAAAATAAGAGATGGTATAACCTAGAGTATAATCCAAAATCAGACATATTATCTACTGCAAGTGGATGTGAAGCATTATATAGTTCTTTAATGGCATTTATTAATCCTGGTGATGAGGTTTTATTACCTAATCCATCCTTTCTAACATATCCTCGTCAAATCACATTAGCTGGTGGTAAACCGATTTGGATGAAACCCACAGAAGATTTAAAAATTGATACTTCAAATCTTCAAAATCTTATCACTAACAAATCAAAAGCAATCATATTGAATTTTCCATCAAATCCTACAGGAGAATTAATGACTAAATCGGAACTTAAACCATTAATTGATTTAGCAATCGATAATGATTTGCTAATTATCTCTGATGAAGTTTATGAAAGATGTATTTTCATCAATGAACCACATGTTAGGGTACCAAAAATTGATGGTGCTTATGAAAGAACTATTCTTATTAACAGTTTTTCAAAAACCTATTGTGTGCCTGGTTGGCGGATAGGTTATGTCGCTGCTCCTAAGGATCTATTAGCTCCTATAATGAAAATGCATAGTTTTGTTGTAGCTAATGCTCCTTCAGCACAACAAAATGCATTAGGGGAATTTATGAATACTCCTGAAGCAGATCAATTTACAAACAAATTACGAGATATTCTTCAAGAAAGAATGGAACGAATAGTTGCTGGTTTTAACAGTATAGATGGAATTGAATGTAGAAAACCTGAGGGCAGTTTTTATGCTTTCCCAAATGTAACAAATCATAAAGAGTATTCAAATTCAGTAGAAATTTGTGAGAAAATATTTAATTTACAGAAAATAGCTTTGGTTCCTGGTACAGAATTTGGTCCTGCAGGAGAAGGATATCTTAGAGCTAGTTTTGGATCACTTTCTCTTGAACAAATCGATGAGACAATGAATAGATTAAAGCAATTATAGAAGTTCAATAGTCTCAGAATAATTTTATTTATAAAAAGAAATAAAATATTAGGAGAGAAAAATAATTCTCTCTTTTTTAAGGACCTTCAAATCCACATGCAGGACAAATATAATGATTTTCCATTTGTCTACATTTGGAACATCTTATTTGAACTACATCACCGCAATTTGGACATCTGAATTTTACTGAACCGATATCGTCTGGTGAAATTTTTCTGAAACAGCAAGAACAACTTGGCATAGTATAGGTTTCACTCATAGCTAATTTCTCCTGTGTAATGATTATACTCTTCTACCTCTTCTTCCACCAGCTCTTCTGGTTCCATCATGTGCTATTGGAGTTACTTCTTCAATTCTTCCAATTCTTAATCCAGAACGAGCTAATGCTCTAATTGCTGCTTGTGCTCCAGGACCTGGTGTTCTTGGACCATTTCCTCCTGGTGCTCGAACTGCTATATCGATTTTAGTGATCCCTCTATCCTTCGCAGCAGTTGCAGCATCATAAGCTGCTCGCATTGCGGCATAGGGTGAAGATTCGAATCGGTCACTTTTAACGTACATTCCACCTGATCGTTTTGCGATCGTTTCACTACCAGTAGCATCAGTTACAGTAATAATTGTATCATTGTAAGATGAATAAATATGAACTATTCCTGTTCTTATGACTCGTCTTTTTCTTACTTCCTTTGTTTCACTCATGTTATTTCACCTATTTGTCATCTTTGTCCTCTGGTTCATCCGGTATTGCTATTGCTACAATATCAACATCAGATGTTTCTTCTTCAACAATTTCCTTTGCAGATACTTTTGCAATTGCTTTAGGAATTACTACAGGTTCAGGTCGTCTTCCTCGTCTTGTATCTGGACGCTTTTCTGAAGCTTTTGCACTTTTATATACATTAGCTGGTAAAGCTTTATGGGTTTCTTTAATGAATGGAGAATCAGTTACAAATTGAATTGTTTTTTCTTCTTTTGGTGATACAAGATAACTTGGGGAATTTACGATTTGATCACCAATTGCAATGTGTTTGTGTACTATCATTTGACGTGCATGATGAGGAGAGCAAGCTAGTCCATTCTTGAAGACTAATGTTTGTAATCTTCTCTCGAGTAAATCTTGAATTTGTAAACTAAGAACATTATCTAAGGTAGCATTCTTTTCAAGTAAACCCATTCGTTGGAGACGTCCTAGTAATTCAAGCTCGCCTACCTTTCGATCCTCTTCATCTAAACTTAGAAGGTGTCTTGCATTACTACGAAAGTTTCCTAAAATTGTGTTATGTTTCCAAACAGCTTTCATATTCCTAAGACCATATTTTCCGATTAATTGTAATTCAGAATGAATACGGTTCTTATCGAATGGTTGACGTGGTGTTTTATACTTCTTTCGAATACGTTTTGGATCACCCATAGTAAATCACCTATAATTTCTTTCGAGAGACACCAATGGCTCTACCGCCTCTACCAGTGCTCTTGGTTCTTTGACCTCTTACTTTGTGTCCGACTGCATGTTTGACACCACGATAGGTTCTTAACTTTTTCAAACGATCAACGTCATTTCTATCATATAACGCTAATTTTGAACCTGTAAGATGAATGTTTTTTCCAGAATCTCTATCTTTTACGTGATTAACATACCATGATGGAATACCATACTTAATTGGATCCTCAATAATATCATTTAGCGATTTAATGTTATCTTCACTTAGTAATCCGATGTAAATATTACTTGATATTCCAGCTTTTTTCAAGACAATATCTGCAAATCTATTACCAACACCTCTAATTTGTGTTAAGCCATTAATAGCTTGCTTATCACCTCTAATGTCAGTTCCTGAGATTCGCACTAAATGCTTGAAATCTTTAAATTCTGTTGACAATTACAAATACCTCTAGTTTTTTTTATTAAACGAATAATACTATTATTTACTGAAATCCGACGTTTTGTTTCATTCTATAAATCTTTTGTATAGAATGTTAATCGATTATTTCCAGTACTCTATAATGATTTAGTATTCTCTATCGCTTTGCTTGAAGAATTGAAATATATATTTTACTACTTGTTATGACAATTATATTAAAAAAATAGTGAAAAAAGAAAGGAATTATGACTAAGTTTCATATTTATCAATTCGTCTACTAGTCAAAATAAATGAAAAATCCTCAGTTATCAATTTGTAGGCATCATCAAAAAGATCAGTTAAACCTTTCCAATCTTTCAAAATGTGTTTAAATGCTTTTTCAAATTCTTTTGCGAAATCCTTTAGGGCTGATCGAAGCACCATAGACTCATCATCTACAATTAAGGCATAAAGTGCAGAATTAGATTTCTCTAGTAGCAGAACGCGATCTTCAAGTTTTAGCATTGTAGGAATTGAATCACTTGCTAATGCTTCTTGTAAAATATTTACTATTCCTGATAATGCTCCACTAATTAAAGTAGAATCCATTGTTAATGCTTTTTCACTAGGCTCGCAAAAATCATGGGTTAATAGTGGAATTCCATGATTATTTATCACAATCAATCTTTGTGCAATTACTGGTGCAAAATAAATCTGAATAGGTGATCTAAGATATGCTATTGCTACTAAAGCAAAACCAACTACAATGAAAATTAAATCCATATCACCTAATGTAGGATAGAAAATATTCAGAATAAAATTAATAGCTGTACCACCAATAGCAGCTATTGCCATACCAGTTATTATAAAAACAAGCTGCGTTTTTTGTTTTTTTATTGAAGCTTTGAACAGACCTTTGATTAGTAGAGAAAACATGAAAATGTACACAGTTACTAAGTAAACTAACAAAATAACCATAAACCAAGTATCATAATCAGTATTCCACCCACTTATATTATCAAAAGAAACAGTAATAAAATCACTACCCCAAATTGCTCCAATCCAGATTGCTCCTAATGTAATTCCAGCAAAAAAACTTACAACTACGGAAGGAATTGCAAGTGTAGAATAGAGTAGCAGATCTCTAAAATAAGCAATAACTAAAAGTGATAATATTAGAATTGTTAACGAACTTACTTTCCAAAATAACATAAAAGTTTCATTCATAGTGTCAGGTAATAAAACACTAACTAATTTTGTAACTGCCCATAAAAGTATACCAACAAAGAATATTATGAATAATAATGATGGTAAAAATCTATTGAGTAAATAATTCAAATTCAACATAATTAATATCACTATACAAATAACAATTGCTAAAATACTTGGAATGGTTTGTATCAAGGGTACTGCCAATAATTGGAACCTCCAATTACTACGATTTAAATTTATATTAGTAAAACAATTGTTTTTTAAAAAAACTTTTGGAGTAAAAAATCGATATTTGTCTTAAAAAATCTAAAGCTGGTCACATTTTTCCAGTTTGCTCATATATTGTGACCAGTTATAGTAATATCTAGAAACCAAGTAATATGGTGATCAAAAAAATGTCAGAAAAAGAAGAAAAAAAAGCCCGAGTTACAATCGGAGAAGGTAGTGATGAAATCCCAGTTGAGGATCTCAAAGAACTATTCAAAGTTATTGGGGAAGAAATCCCTGATTTAATAACTGGCCTCTTTAAAGCTCTATATTCAGCAGAAACTGCTGATCAATATGCAAAAGGAATTGCTACGATATACAAAACCTTATCCGAACAAGGACTCCCTGAGGAAATGGTTTTACGTATGGTTGATAAGTATGCTGATTCTATCAATATCCTAGGAAAAGCATTACAGAATATAGATTTTGATGCGACGAAGAAAAAGAAAAAGGAAGAAGACTAATCTTCCTTTTTCTTTTAATTTAATTAAGGCAGTGGAATGAATGAGTAAAAAATTTTGGAAGACATCATGGTCAGTAATTCAAATTATTCTTCAGACGATTTGGTTACTAATATTGCTGACTTTCGTAATTTTACCAAGATTGATTGTTAATCCCTTGAAAAGAGTTAGCTTAAAAAATAGAATGAAAAGAAAGATGATGAAAGAGGGAATGCCTAGAAGTGCAGCTAAAAAATTAGCTCAAAAATATAATGAAAATTTATTATATAGATATGGAAGTGTAGTTGGTTTAATTAGAACTGCAAAAATAGTTAGAAATATTGAAAAAAATGAAATGGAAATTGAATCTGAGAATAATTCCATAGATTCTAATCATTTCTTATCCATTACACTATAAAAACCAAAATCCATGTTTATAGAAGGTTTATATAATAGATTATGTAATTAAAGTATAGAAAAATGTAAGTGAGTCCATTTAATTGATAAAAACATCTTATTGAAGGCGGTAATTTGACAACTCCTGATAAGGAAAATAAAAAGAAGCAAGAGGAATCAAATGATACAAAAGTAACGATTAATTTTTCTGCTTTGGAAGCTTTAAACAACAAATTAGATCAAACAATTGAAAGAATTGGCGAACTCGAAAAAAAGATTGATACAATGAGCCCAGATTTACAAGATGCCTCAGGTTCTCTTAATATGACTTTAGCAATTTTACGTACTTTTCAGGAAGTAACAAATGTAGCAACTATTTTCTCACCTTCTAAATGGATTATGCGTTTACGTCCAGATGTTAATTTGGATTCAATTGAACGATTAATTGTTGATGTTTTAACTCGAGAAGGACCAAAGAATATTTCTCAACTAACTGCTTTGGTTAAACAAGAAAGGGGAACATCTTCAAGAAGAATAATTCGAGAAAAAGTAAATGATATGATTGAACGAGAAATATTGGAAGAAATAGATGAAGGTTATGGCAGAGTAATAAAAATGAAGATAGATATTAAGGATTTAGCTCAATAAAGAGAGCTATTCTTTTCCAAGCTCCTTCAATTTTATATTAAATCTTTGTTCAACAGTTGTATTTACTAATTGGCCATCAATTTTTCCTCTTACTTCAGCCATCACTTGTCCCATTAAAGCGCTTTTAGCTCGATTGCCAGATTCTTTTATTAAATTCAGATTATTGCTGATTATTTTATCAATAATTTCTATTAACTCATTTTCCAAGAGAAGTTCTAGATTTAATTTTTTAATAGCAGATTCAATTTTATCTTTAGGATTTTCAGAGAAATGCTTCAAAAGTGGTTCAAGAGCTTCTTTAGCGATTTTCTTTTGTAATAATAATTCAAAGATCTCTTTGATTCTTCTGTCAGTCAAATTTTCGACAGGTGTTTCCTCTCTTGCCAGTGCTTTAATAGTCTGTTCTAAAGTAACAGCAGCTAATATTGGATCAATGCCAGATTTTACTAACTCATCAAATAAAATTGCTCTAGATGAAATAGCTAAGTTTTTGGCAATTTCCTCTGGAAGATTAAATTCTTGAATATAACGTTCCTCTTTTTTATCTGGTAATTCAGGCAAATTTTCTTCTATTCTTTTTATCCTATTTTCTGTTATAACAATTGGGTGGGTATCTGTATCTGGATACATTCGGTTTGCTCCACCTAAATAGCGTCTAAAGCTTGTTGTACCATCATCTAAAGCATGTCTTGTTTCTTCTGGTACACCCAATAATGCTTCTTTGACCCGTATAATAATTTCTTCAATTGCTTGTATTGCGTCTTTATTATTACCAATTACGATGGTTAAGGCATCTGTAGCTTTACAGTCAAAGAATAAATAGAGATTTTCCAATTCTTCTGGTGTTATCCCATAATTTGGTAATTCATCTGAATGAAGGATGCCACCCAAACCGGTTATTACTTTTACACGATCAGCAATTTCCTTTCCAAAAGTTCTATTACCTTGAACTTTCCACCCTAGTAATCCCTTCATTTTAGGTAATTTTAATCCTAAAATTTTTTCTTTTCCTTTTAGTGCTTCAATAATGAATTTGCACTTCGTCTTTTTGAATATGGTTTCGCAATCTTGATAATTATTTGTGAAATCATCTGGAATCACTTTTCTTTTCAAAAGTTCATTCTTTATTTCAAGTAAAGCTAATTGTCTTGAAACTTCTAATCTAACATATTCAGGTAACATGTCCAAAATTTGAATCCCTTTTATCTCAATTCTAGCACCTTTTTCAATACTAATATTCAAATCTTGTCGAATTGTACCAAGTCCTCTTTTTACTTTTCCAGTTGCACGTAATATACGACCAATCCCTTCTGCGATTGATTTTATTTCTTCGGGTTCAGTAATATTGATTGTTTTTGTAGCAATTTCTACTAATGGAGTACCTAATCGATCAACACGCCATATTATATTTCGACCGATATTAGTAATTTCTCTACATGAATCTTCTTCCAAAGCTAATATATCTAAGTTTATTGTTTTATTAGCAGCTTTTATTTTACCTCCAGTTCCAATAATCATTGTTCTTTGAAATCCTGTAGGGATGGAACCATCAAGGTATTGTTTCCTGTTAATGTGAGATTCATCTATGATTTCCATTTGGAATAATCGTGCAATTGAGAGTGCTAAATCTAATGCGTTAGTATCTATATCAAATGGAGGGGTTTCATCAATTTCATAAGTACAAATTGAATCATGAATTTCATAAGTTATAACTCTCTGTTTTTTAAATTCCATCAAAGCAGCTTTATCATAGTCTCCCATTTCTGAAAGAGTCGGGCGCATATGTCTTGTTATCCTGGACATAGGATTATCTTGTCGTAAATCAGCTTTACAATGACAGAATAATTTTCTGCCTGTATCTAATTGTTGATGAATTTCTAAACCACATTTTAAACCAAGAGATTGATAATCAATATCTTGTTTTTTTGCTACTTGAGCCATAAGCTAAACCTCAAATCCTAAGAAATATGAGTATTAGTATAAACGAATCAATATTTCATTGCAAATATAAAACTTTGTTAATAATACAAAAGCATTATTATTACGAAAATTTAAAGAAATATAGAATAATTCATACTGAATAGTGAGTATTAATGTTTATTGAGTGATTAAAATTGTCAGAGGAATCAGGAAACGGTTATCGAGGAGTAGCAGCTGAATGGCTTAGAGAACGTGACATCAAAGTTTGGTCCAAAGTAACAATTAAATCAATTAAGGGGATATTCAAGGGGATACTTTTACCAAGGGGAGACCAAGGGGATGATCAACATATTGTGATTAAATTAGAGAATGGTTACAATATTGGTTTAGCAATTACAAATATTGAAGAAATAACTGCCACTGATCAAATAAAGGCTAGCTATAAAATTCCTGAAAAATCTTTTATTAAAGATCCTAAAAAACCAACAGTTATGTTATTGGGAACAGGTGGAACAGTAGCATCAAAACTTGATTATAATACAGGAGCAGTAATTCCAGCTTTTACATCTCAAGAACTATTTAACGCAATACCAGAATTACAAGAAATTTGTAATCTTGAGACAAAAACACTTTTTCAAGTTTTAAGTGAGAATATTAAGCCAACAGATTGGGTAACGATTGCAAATGAAATAGCTAATAGTATTGATAGTATTAATCCAGTGGGTATTTGTGTTGCTCATGGTACTGATACAATCCATTTTACTTCTGCAGCTCTTTCCTTTATGTTGAAAAATGTTGATCGCCCAGTTGTTTTAGTAGGTTCTCAAAGAAGTAGTGATAGGCCATCAAGTGATGCAGCTATTAATCTTATAAGTAGTATTCAAGCTGCTACATACTCAGATATTGCTGAAGTAGTTGTTTGTATGCATGGAATGTCAGGTGACGTCTATAATTTACTGCACCGTGGGACAAGAGTTCGAAAAATGCATACTAGTAGAAGGGATGCTTTTAGAACAATAGGCGATGCACCTATAGCTAAGATTTTACAAGGAAAAATTATCCCAACTGGGATTCAATATCAAAAGAGAAATCAAAAAAGAGCTAATTTAGAAGTTGATGATAAAATAGATGAAAAAGTAGGATTGATTTATTTCTATCCAGGAATGAATTCTGATATTATTGATTTATTCATTGATAGAAAATATAGTGGACTTGTCATAGCAGGTACTGGTTTAGGACATATTAATCATGATTTGATTAAACCGATATCGAGAGCAAAATCAGAAAATATTCCTGTTTTTATGACATCTCAATGTTTGTGGGGATTTACTGGTTTGAATGTTTATGAAACAGGGAGATTGCTTTTAGAAGAGGGAGTTATTCCTCTAGCTAATATGTTACCAGAAGTAGCTCTAGTTAAGGCAATGTGGGTCCTAGGGCATACTAAAGAAATTCCATTTGTAAAAGAATTAATGCAAAAAAATCTTGCAGGAGAAATAACTGAAGATGAAAATTATGATGGTTATTTAATTCTTCAAAGTGGTATTGATAAGAGAATTAGCAAGCTCATTGAAAAAGAAAAATGAAATATACAATATTGATCTTTCTAAATTGGTATAAGGAATCGAATAATAATGTCTTTGAATGAAAAGATAGTTCAAAAATTGGATGAAGCAAAGAAAACAATACAAGAAGTGTATGGAAAACTAGATCCTGAAAATTATACTAAATTTTATGATAAAATATGGAAAGCTAGATCGGAAATCGAATTTATTGTTATTTCCTTGAAACTAATTAATGATTTAGAAAGCAAAAAACTTGAAGGAAAATGGAAGGAGGAATTCTCATCTACTTTAAAACAAATTAGAGCAGAACGTAAAGTAAAAGAGGAATTTGTTTCTACGATTGAATTGTTTAATCAATTAGAAAACATAAATGATATAGTTGAATTTTATAAAATTTGTTGGAAATTAAAAGAGAAAATAACAATTTTACTTAATGTTGTTAAACCAAAAATCAAAATTCAAAAAAATAATAATTCTAAAAAAACTGATTTAAAGAAAGTATAGAACAGTGAACTTTTTTAATGTAAAGTCTGTTTTTAATTTAAGAATAATAACAATAATAGAGTATGTATTTAAAAAAGACCCATTTGTTGAATAATTAACTAAAAATGGAGTAAAAAGAATGCCCCCAAGATGTCCTAATTGTAAAGGTAAAATGGATCACGAACCTCCTAATTATGTTTGTAGAGCTTGCGGTTTAGTTGTTAATCGTTATGATTTTGATAAAACAAAACGAGAGCATTTCGGTACCAGCCGAAATGATGATGACCCTGATCATGAACATAAGAAAAGAAATCGTGACTATCTAGATTGGTATTTATCATCTGATAAAGATGATATCGATGAAGATTAGGAACCAATCAAATACTCATTATTAAAAATATTCCATTAGATGATAATAGAATCTAATTAAGAAATAATGTTGGAATATTTTTTTATTGTTCATTTCTACTTTTAATGTACAAAACATAAACTACATTAACAAATAATTTCATTTAATGATTTATAACATAAACGAACTTGATTAAATTGACTGTTAGAGGCAAACATTTACAATGTGATGGACGAAGTGTATGCATCTCCTGTTCAATCTACACTTGGCCACCAAAGGTAGCACAACCAAAGAAATATTATTATTGTGAAAATTGTAAAACTGATATTTTATGCGAACGAGGACTTTCTTCTAGCTATGATTACTATGATGATGGTTTTGTAGATAAGAAGTTTAAATGTGTTAAATGTGATGGATTATTACTTGAGATTATATGGCCTAGAATACCAGAAAAATTAGAGAAAGAATTACTTAAGCTAGACTAATTTACTTATTATAATTTTCCCAAAAGAGGACTTGCTTTCATGGTTCTAAAATCGGATTCAAAAATTATTTCAATACTTAGCTTCTCTTTTTTGATGATTTCTTTAGCTCTAGGACTAATTTGACGACAAATCATAATTACTTTACCGAAATCGTATTTATTCAAGTATTCTTCTGCATAATAGACCTTATCGTATGGTACTGATCGATTCCATAGAAATAGTAGAATTGCGACTTTAGAGTCAAGTGTATTAACTTGAAAATCAACTTCTTTTAACCTCTTCTGTACTACAACTTTTTCTGAAAATTGATAACTGTGCTCTGTTAAAAATTCTCGAATTCGTTCCTCAATTTCTTCGTTTGATAAAAACTTAACAGGCAAATTTTCTATTGCTCCACGTAGTGTTATTACTTAATGTGATTCCTATAGCTATTGTTACTTTCAGCTTACTTAATTAATCTTTTTAATAGCGAGATTTTACTAAAAAAAATGAAGAATGGATTAATAATTCCGTTCACTAATATTTTATTTTTCTTTACTTTTCTTACCAAACACACAATAAATTGTAGATAAAGTAAAGATTGAAGCGATAGATATAAGTGTTGAAAAACCAGGTCCTCGAAGAGTCTCGGGATCATAACCTGCTTTAGTCATGTATTCAATTGCTTTCTCTTTATTGTAATCATATTTTGTAATGTCTGTCTTAATATATTGCCCGAATTTGTTTGAGAGAGGAGTTTCGCATATTTGTATCTCTATATCCAGCATCCCATCTAGAATAGTTTTATCCATAAGATGAGCAATAGCTTTTCGTACTGCTAATCCTTTTGACATCGTCCCATCTTCTGTTAAAGTTGGATCCCAAATTTCCGGAGTATTTTCGGATTGTAGATTAAAACCTATATAGGTTACATCAAATTCTGATCTTGTTTGAGATTGAAATGGTGCTACTAGATAATCGTAATAAGTATCTCGATAGTCTTTAAAAACAGACAATTCTCCGGATTCAAATTCCAATTGCCTAGAAGTTTGATCGAAAAGAAATCTTATTTGATATTCTTCAATATCTAAATCTTCATTATATCCTTCAGGTGTAGATCCCCACCAATCATCATTACTGTAAAAAATAGCTTCAACTTCATCCTGATATTTTCCAAGAATAAATCTATACATACCAGTTCCTAAACCATTTATTCCATATTTTTCCCAATTTCCATGGGAAGTATCTGGTAGACCATTTACACCAACACTGACATTCAAATAATGTTCTGGTAAAATCATTTTATCTAAAGATCTCAGTGCAGGAGCGTATGGTTGTCTTCCAACAGTATTTGAATCTCCATCGATATAGATTTTTACTGCTGATTCATTTAGCTCTTCAATTGATTCTATCCAACCATAAAAAGTCCCAATAGTTGATACTTCTTGATACATAAGAATTGAAAAAATAACATCTTTTGCACTAAAAAATTCATTTGTATAAAGGTAATCGCTATCTGATTGCCATTTGACATTTTCTCTTAGAATAAGTGTTAGTTCAGTATTATCTTCTTCATATAACCAACTTTTAGCTAAAATCCCGGTCGGATTATTATCACCAGCTATTCTAATAAGTGGTTCTGAAACTAAAGAAATTATAAAATCATCTTCAACAAATAATGGGTTAAGAATATCCCAGAAATCGAGATAATCAATAAAAACACTAGTGTTTTCTTGTCCAGAATGTAGAGCAGTCCATTCCATATAAGGTAATGAAGCAATAATACCATCTTCATGATCCCAACCACTCAGTGTTCCCCAAGTTGAATAAGTAGTAAGAGTATTGTACAAAGGGATAATTGGCAGTATATTCGCCATTAAATTTTCTTGCCAATCATGATATTTTAGAATCCGTTCAGACTCATTGACTATTACTATTCCTTCTTCCAAGAGCAATTCATTAACATCTGCATCAGTAAGTTCATCATTTAATCCCCAGTAATTTCCAGATCCTGTTTTAGTAAAATAAACAGTTGGATCTACATCAGAAGTTGGCCATTCTAATTCAGTAAATACTAAATCAAATCCACGTGATAATAATGCAGATTCAAATGCTCCTTCTGGATAAGATAATAATTGATAATCAATACTAATTCTTTGTAATTCTTGTGCAATATAATTTGCTATATTCTTGGTTGGTAAATCACTTCTGGATAAAATTCTAACAGTAAAAAATGATTGACTTGCAGGTGCTGCTTGTATATTTGCCGTAGTAACCATTGAGAAAGTAATTATAGTTATAATTACATAAAAGATTGCTTTTTCTTTCATCTTTGAGTTCAAGATATCACCTTTAGATTTAGTTTATTTATTTATTTATTTATTAACTAAACAATATTTAATGAAAAGGAAAATAATTCTTTTCATTGTTACTAAAATAAAAAAAATTAAAACCATCAATAAGTGATGGTTTTAGGTTAAAAAAAAAGGTAAAGGAGAGATTTTTTTAATCCATGAAACCTTTATCCAATTTTTCTTCACGTTCTCTTTCAATTCTTAGTTTCTTCTGTCTTGGTCTCCACCAAATTAACCAACCAAATAGAACAATAAATCCAGCAAGAAAGATTTCCGGTAGAATCCAATATATTACAGGAACAGGTCTTTTAATTGTAAAAGGTTCAGATTGAGGTCCCCATGGTGAGACAGTAGCATTTAGATTCATATTGACCAATTTTGCAGCAAGGTAATAGGTATTATCTGGAAGAGAATTTACAGAAATATCTTCTGCATACCAATATTCTTCAACATAATCCCAGGTCAATTCACCTGTAATACTTGAAGGAATACCATCAAAGAGAAAGATTTTCCAGATTTTTGCACGTATATCTTGACCATAAACTGGTTTATCTTCTAATTCCCATTTGTCTAATGAAGTATTGCCGTAATCACTCCAACCTTCAATGCCATATACATTTATAGTATTGGTTTCAGCGTCAAATTCAATATCTGGCTGTGTCATTAATATTTGATGATCTTTTGTTATAAACCAATAATCATCTTGTCCTTGAGCTCCAGCATAAAATACAGGGGTTCCATATGTTCCAGTTTTCATATAACCAACTGGTAGACCTACTAAAGTCATTTTAACTACAACATAATATTGCTGTAAGGTTTGTGTGAAAATAAGTCCAATATCATTACCATAAGAATACCAAGTTTCACCAGTAGCATTAAAAGCTAAATCACCGTGAGGTTGCCAAAATGCTGTATCATAAGCAAGTACTCCAATTGCCTCACCAACTTGTGTTCCTTCACCTTTTGTGTAAAGAAACCATTGTGCATCAATTGCGTTAGTATCATCAATAAAACCAACCTCTGGTAATTCTGGCACATCAAATTGTACATTCCAAATATCGAGTGTTCGTTCGTCCCAATGATAATAGGAATCCATGGATGTTAAATTAACTAAGAAGTACATAACTTCAAAAGTATCTATTGTGGAATTACTCCATGTCTCATATGCACCATCCATATTAAAAGTATATAATATGGTGTGCTCTCTATTAGCTACGGAACCATATAATAATTCATCAGGGAAATTCCACTTATCAGAAGAATCATTATAATTTAGGGTATTAATTTCTGGTTGTAAAGTCCAAGGATCAGCTACATATTGTCCTGAAGCTATAACTCTTAAATCTGCTTGAGTAGCTAAAACATCATCTAATACATATGTTCCAGTGTTATCAGTATAATTTACACTAAAGTCTTGGATAGTTAAATGGCCTGTTGTTTGATTATATTCAAATGCAGGATCTTCTATAGTGAGATATTTCCAATTAACATCCTCCATTGCATATTTAAGTGCAGCATAAATTGCTTCTGCAGAATATTCTAGACAAGCTTCCACATTATCAAAATATGTTCCTGTCCATTCATCGACTGAGGTCCATGTTCCAAGAAAATCATCACCTAGTGATTCTGCAACTGGATAAACAGCAATTGCTAAATTGATAGCTGCTTGAGAAGCATTTACTGGCGTAATTACTAATGGATCAAGATCAAATTTTGAACTATTGAAATTATCGGGATCACTTTCTATGGTAGAACCTAAAAGAGTAGCCTCAATTTGGTCTTCAAAAGCATTCCAATTAACTATATTTAAAGCTCCCCAGCGAGTTTCATTCCATAGAGCAGCATAAAGTCCTGCCTGAGAGATATAATGACTCATTGCTCCCGCATAAAAGGCAGCTAATGCATAATCACCATTTGCATCGCCTAATTCTGCTACTAATTTATCATACTCTTCTTGAGCTCTGTCTGCTAAAGAGCTATTAGTTACTGTTGTTCCAGCAACATTAAGTAGGAGTGCTTCACTATTAATATCACCATAATCAGCTCCAAGACCAGCATTGATTTGTTCTGCTGCAAGAGAATTATAAGGTGCTTCAACTCCAAGCCAAAATTCCAATTCATTATCGGTTATCCATAGCAACATCGATGTTGTAGGAGAAAGTTTGAGAGCTTCCCAGGCTAACCATTGATGAGTTGTGAAATTTGGTGTATCAAGATTTGCGCTTGTTTCCTGTTTCCATCCCATTACATAAGATGGAATTAGTGGAGTTGATACAATAAACATCATTCCAAGTGTTAGAATGATTTTAGTCCATTTATTCATATTTTTTCACACCAAATGCTTAGTTTAACGTTAAATATACCCTAAGCTATATTTAGTATATTATTTCAATAATTTAAAAAGAATAAAGTCGAAAAACGACCAGTTAGTCGATTCATAGCTTCTTCAATTTATTTTCATTTTAATTCTTTAATTAATTCTTTTGCTCTTGAGAATGTGACATTTTCTTCTTTAATCATTCTCTCAGCAATTAACTCTATGAGTTCTCCTTTTGCACCAGCAGAAATTGCAACGTTTTTTGAATGTAATTGCATATGTCCTTTAATTATTCCTGTTGTTGTTAAAGCGCGCAAAGCACCAAAATTTTGTGCTAAACCTACTGCAGCTGCAACCTGAGCTAATTCTTTTGCACTTTTTATATCCATAATCTTGAGAGCTATTTGTGCGATAGGATTTGTTTTTGTTGCACCACCTACTATACCTACTGCAAGAGGAATTTCTAATGAACCTTCTAAATCACCATCTGTATTTTTAATCCACTTTGTTAAAGATCTATAATATCCCTCTTTACAAGCATAAGCATGTGCTCCAGCTTCGATTGCTCGAGTATCATTTGCTGTTGCTAAAATTACTGCTGAAATACCATTCATAATTCCTTTATTATGTGTTGCAGCTCTATACGTATCAGCCTCTGCAAAAGCTGAAGCAGCAACAATATTATCAACAAATTCCTCACCACCTAAACTATCTTTTGAAATAACACAACTTGCTCTTGCTAAACGTAAATCAGAAAAATTAGATAAAATTCTTAATAAGACCCTTCCACTAGTTAAATCTTCAATAAAAGGTGTTACCTCCTCAGCCATTGCACTTACAACATTTGCACCCATAGCATCTTGACAATCAATTAATAGTTCACAAATAACCATTTTTCCAATTCTTGTATCAATTATCCGTGATCTTACATCTATTGCCCCTCCTCCTCTAGAAATCAGTGTAGGATGATTTGTATTTGCTATTTCGATTATTTTCTCCTTATTCTCTATTATTAAAGAACTAGCAATTTCTGGTGCTTCAAGATCTAATATTTGTATTTGACTTATCATAATCTGTTCTGTAGTTGAAGTTTTAAATCCACCAGTCGGAAGAGTCATTTTTGCAGCACTACTTGCAGCAGCTATTACCGAAGGTTCTTCAATTGCCATTGGAACAGCATATACTTTATTATTTATTAGAAAATTAACTCCTAAACCAAAAGGTATCGGTATTACTCCAACAGCATTTTCAATCATTCTATTAACTGTTTCTAATTCAAGAGAACTTGTTTTCAGAAGAAGATCAATTTCAGCATCTTCTAAATCTGGTATAATAGATTGTATTTTTTTCAATCGTTCCAAACTTGTTAACTTATAAAACCCTTTAAACAAATCTAACTTCTCTTTTTCTGATAATTTTTTATCCATAATTTTTTCACCAAATAGTCTCATAATAAACAACAAGTGTTTAAATATTTCTTAAAAGAATTAAAAAAATTTTTAATAAAAGAACATCCACAAATCACTTAATTAAAAAAAACTGAACGAGCTTATATTAAATAAATCTGTTTAGCTCAAAAACTTAAGAAATTGAACAAACATCTTTTTGAGAATTATTAAAGCAAGCTATCATTAGAAACTACTTAACAGAGTGGGTTAAATGTCAAAAATAAGAAGAGTATATATGGATCATAGTGCAACTACAGCAGTTGATCCAGAAGTTCGAGAAGAAATGATTAAATTCTTTTCAGAGGAATATGGAAATGCCTCCCAAATGTATACAATGGGTCAAATAGCAAATGCAGCAATCACTTTAGCTAGAGAAAGAGTAGCAAAATTAATTGGAGTGCAAAAACCACAAGAAATAATTTTCAATTCTGGCGGTACTGAAGCTGATAATACAGCTTTAAAAGGAATTATGCTTGCAAGAAAAAATGAAAAGAAACATATGATAACTTCAGCAATAGAACATCCTGCAATATTAAAAACTAGCAATTATCTCGAACAATTAGGAATAAAAGTTACATACCTACCTGTAGATGAATTTGGTTTAGTTCAATTAGAGGACTTGAAAGAAGCTATTACAAAAGAAACAGCATTAGTTTCTATTATGCATGCAAATAATGAAATTGGTACAATAGAACCAATTAAAGAAATAGCAGAAATTACACATGATAAAGGAGCAATATTTCATACTGATGCTGTTCAAACAGTGGGGAAAATTCCAATAGACGTGGAAAAATTGGGCATTGATTTGTTATCTCTTAGTTCACACAAATTATATGGTCCTAAAGGAGTTGGAGCTTTATATAAAAAACAAGGTATTCGATTAGAACCAATAATGCATGGAGGAGGGCATGAAAAAGGATACCGTTCAGGAACTGAGAATGTTTCAGGAATTGTAGGTTTAGGCAAAGCTGCAGAATTAGCGGAAAAACATCTTCCTGAAGAAATGAAAAGATTAACAATAATGCGTGATCAATTAATCGATAATTTTCTTAAAATTGAGGATACTAGACTAAATGGTCATAGAACATTAAGATTACCTCATAATGCAAATCTTTCTTTCAAATTTGTTGAAGGTGAAGCATTAATACTAAGACTTGATGCAAAAGGAATATATGCATCAACGGGTTCAGCTTGTTCTACTAAATCCTTAAGTGCATCTCATGTATTACTTGCTATAGGTTTAAGACCAGAAATTGCTCATGGTTCATTAAGATTAACTTTAGGAAGATGGACTTCACAAGAGGATATTGATTATACTCTAAAAGTTGTTCCTGAAGTTGTTAAAGAATTAAGAGAAATGTCTGCTTTCAGGAAAGAAACAGAAGAATACGTGATGAGTTTAAAAGATGAACATGATGATCATTGTGAAACCTAATATTAAGATTTATAAAAAATGATTATTCAAAAAAAGAAAAAAACAATAGCTAGCAGGTAGAAAAAATGTTATATAGTAAAAAAGTAATGGAACATTTCACAACACCACAAAATGTAGGAAAAATTGAGTATCCAGATGGAATGGGAATAGTTGGCAATCCTGTTTGTGGTGATACAATGGAAATTACTATTAAAGTAAAAGATAACAGAATTGAGGATATAAAATTTAGAACTTTTGGATGTGCATCAGCCATTGCTACAAGTAGTATGACAACTGTAATGGCGAAAGGAAAAACTCTTGAGGAAGCATATAAAATGACTCGTGATGATGTTGCACAAGAATTAGAAGGTCTACCTCCTCACAAAATGCATTGTAGTAATCTTGCTGTAGATGCTCTACGAAGAGCTATTGATAATTATTACAAAAATAAAGGTGAAGAAAAGAAATAGAAAAAGTTACATTGGGAACTTTTTCATGCAAAAATTTTCTTCAAAACAGCTGTTATTTTATACATGTCTTCTTCAGTTACAAGTGGATTAATTGGTATTTCAAAATGAGTTTTCCCAATTCTTTCAGTAATTGGTAGTTTTACTTTGCTATAATCAGGGAATGTTATAAATTTTGACCAATGATAATAATTATTGATGTTTGTATAAGCTGGTTGTTCATAAGAAGGAATAGCATATATTTGACGAGAGGGAATATCATTTGTTTTTAATTCCTCAATAATTTTAGAAACGGGTAAATCATCTTTATCGGTTCTACCAACAGCAATATACCAACAATGTTCTCCTTTTTCAGGAGTTTTTTGTAAAGAAAATCCTTCAAGACCATCTAATTCTTTAATCAAAATTGAAGCATTTCTTTTTCTTGTCTCCAACATTTGTGGTAATTTCTTTAATTGTGCTAAACCTATTGCAGCAGATATATTATTTGTACGATAGTTATAACCAATTATATTATGATGATAACCACCTTTAGGAGGTCGACCATGATTTCTTATGCTATCTATTAATTCTTTTAACTCATCATTGTCAGTAGCAATTGCTCCACCTTCTCCAAAAACAAGATTTTTTGAAGCATAAAAGGAAAAACAATTAGCATCTCCAAAAGTTCCAATATATTTCCCATCATATTTAGCCCCATGAGCTTGGCAAGCATCCTCTATTAAAAGTAAATTGTGATCTTCACTAATATCTTTGAGAGCTTTCATGTCACAGGGATTGCCAAAAATATGAACTGGCATAATAGCTTTTGTTTTCTTTGTAATTTTTTCCTCTACTTTTTCTGGATCGATATTATAGGTTTCAGGATCGATATCTGCAAATATTGGAATTGCTCCATTGAAAAGTATACTATTGCTAGAAGCAATAAAAGTAAAAGCAGTAGTAATAACTTCATCCCCTGGTTTAACACCAGTTGCTTCTAATGCAACATGTAATGCAGTAGTACCATTTGAAGTAACAATTACATGTTTTGTACCTAGATATTCAGCAAACTCTTTCTCAAATTCTCTTGCAACTGGTCCTTCTGCAAGATACTTTGAATCAAGAACAGCATTCACTGCTTCTCGTTCTTCTTCTCCAATTTGTGGATTTACAAGCTTTATCATAATTAAACAGCTCGATCAGTTAAATGTATACCTTAAATTCATTTTGAATTTTAGCTGAAATTTCGATTTATCTAATTTAATTGAAATCTTACCAATTTATAAAATCAATGGTTGATTATCAACTATAAGGAAAAGTATTATTGTTGCAAAGTATTATTAAATCTAAATTACAATTCAAAATAGTAAATTACTGGAACTAGAACTTTTGAATCCTCACAATAAGATAAGAATTCTTCCAGCTTTGGAAGAACATGCAAGTGATTGGACTGAAATTTTCTTAGATGGTTTGAGAAGATATCGATGGATGATGAGATATCTAAAGCAACAAAATATCTCCAAATATGATGTTACACAATCATTTATCCAAGATATTCACAATCAAACCCAAGAAGAACAGCTTTTAATTGCTTTTTATAATAATCGACCTGCTGGTATTATTCGATTTGATAGATATTTTATTCCTTCTACAACAAAAATACTAAGTCATTTCCCTTTAGTTAAACAAAGATTTCAACGGAGGGGTATTGGTACAGCATTAGTTAAACAAGGTATATTAAATGCTTATAATTCTGGATATGAGAATATATGGGCAGAATGTTGGTCACTTCATCAACGAGAAATTTCTGTTTATGAAAACTTTTATTCTAAAATTGGTTTTGAATGTAAATCGAAAAGATATGAAATGAACTGTAATATTAGTGATCTTAAAATTATTCAGACTATAAATATTCCAAATTTTGAAATAATTTCTAACGAAAATTTAACTGAAGAATTTATTCAAGCAATTAGCTCATCCTATAAAGTATCTAGTGATATCCTTCACTCCTTCGAAAATTTAGGTGACTTTGAGACAGCAAAAAAATTTCTAATACAAACTAAGAAATCTTTTGATTCTATAGGATTTATTATTGACTGTAAATTGTTAAAATATCAAAATGAAATATGTGGAGCAATGATGACAGCGACTTCTAATATAAGAGGAATGATACTTGAAATAGGAATTTTACCAAATTATCGAAGAAAAAAATTAGCGAAAAAAGCTATAATTGATTACATATTACAGATGAAAAACAAACAGGTATATGAAATAATACTTGGAGTAGATTCAACTAACATACCAGCAATTTCACTGTATGAAAAAATAGGATTTATAAAAACTTGGATGGGGAGTATGCTATTTTTAGAAAATAAGGGGAAATTGAATTTAGAGTAAATTGAATTATTTGGAGAGAAAGAAATGAAGTCTATTGATACTCACTGTCATTTACACCATACACTTAAACGTGGAGCAAAATTAGGAAATATTCTTTCAAACGCTAAAAAAGCTGGTGTGATTGCAATGATTGATTCTCCGGTATATATTGAAAATTACCAGCACTCAATTCGTTTACATAATCAATTTCCTTCAACGATTTTTGTTTCCTTGGGTGTTCCTCCTGCACAATATCATGAATTAGATATTGATCTTATGATAGAGAAAATTAGGGAACATGCTGAAAAAAAAGAAATTGTAGCTGTAGGAGAAGTAGGTTTGGATTATTATTGGGTTAAAAAGGAAGCAATCCGCGAGAAACAACATGAAATTTTTGGCAAATTTATCAATTTAGCTAATGAATTAAACCTCCCTCTAGTAATTCACAGTCGAGATGCCGAGGGAGATTCATTGATAGATTTAGCAAATGCGGAAACATCAGTTGTTATGCATAGTTTTTCTGGAACAATTGATGTTGCATTGGAGTGTATTAATCGTGGATATTTTATTTCAATCCCTACTGCAGTAACAAATAGAAAAAAACATAGAAAATTAGCTGAGAAAATTCCTTTGGAATTTCTATTAACTGAAACAGATTCACCATATTTATCACCAATTCCAGAAAAAAAGAGAAACGAACCTGCAAACGTCGTTTTTGCAGTAAAGGAAATTGCTAAATTAAAAGAAATTTCTGAAGAGGTTGTAGCAAATATTACATTAGAAAATGCAAAAAAGATTTTCAAACTTAGTATTGAATGAATTTCTTTTGTTGTGTTTTATACATTAAGCAATATTTAAAGAGTATTTGAGATAATCTTATCTTACTGTTAAATTTGAGTGTGATTGAATTATGAATCCTGGAAAAACTCCCACACTATGGGATTCCATACCGGATTATAAAAGAAGAAATCCAGACAGTGTTAATCCTCCATCTGAAAGAATAGATCCTGATCTACCAGGAGCTCATTTCTGGGTTATTATTGCAACTAATTGGAAAAATATGCATCCATTGATGCAAGATGTACTTCATGATTGGTATAAAGCTCTTTCCCAAACAAAAGGTAATCATGTAGATGAATTAGATCCAAGCTCAACTGAAGCATTATATAAACGACTTAATGTTTTGGATCAGAAATTAACAGCTTTTGATTTAGAGAGAACAAATCTTGAACAAGAACTTCAAATTAGAGATAGAGATTTTCAAAGATTACGTTCCATAACAGGAAAACAGCAGAAAGAGAATATTGAAGTTCAACATGAATTAGGAAAGAGTTTTCAAGAAAAAATAATGATGAAACAGGAAGAAATAGATAAACAAAGTGAGCAAATAAAAAAACTTGAATTTAAAATACAAGAATTAAGTAATACTAATTTATCCGACAATACTACCATTACAACAAGTGATAATCAAATTACTCTTGAATTACAAAAAAATCTTGAAGAAAAAATCAACATACTTCAAAATCTTAGTTTGAAAGTTGATAAAATGACAGAAATTATCGCTAAACAAGAAGAAATTATTGAAGATTTACAAAAACAAATAGAGATGAAGGATGAGAAAATTAAGGAAATTAAAGATCTCCTGAAATTATAAAAAAAATGGACATGATTAAATTGGCAAGACTAATTTGGAAAATTGTAATTATTGGCGATCCAGCAGTTGGAAAAACCAGCATTCGCAGGAGATATTTGGGAGAAACAACCTTAAAAGAATATATTTATACAATTGGAGCAGATTTTGCTACTAAACGAATAAAATTATCTGATAATTTAACAGTACAGTATCAGATCTTTGATTTAGCAGGTCAACAAAAATTCGATAAGGTCCGATCAACTTTTTATTCAGGAGCTCAAGCAGCGGTTTTAGTATATGATATTACAGATAATAATACGCTATTAAATTTACAAAAATGGGTTAAAGAAGCAAAAAGAAATAGCAATGGATCATTACAAACATTTGTGGTTGTTGGTAATAAAATAGACTTAATAGAAAAGAAAGAATCAGATGATGAAACACTCAAGAAATTTCTGCAAGATTTATCAAAAGAAATGGAACATGGAATTCTTCATATCTATACAAGTGCTTTGACAGGTGAGAATATAGATCTTCTATTCCAAAAAATTACCGAGAAACTTTTACATGAAGCGGGAAAAGAATCAGATCATATTGCCAAACTAATAACTGAATTAGAAAAAATCCAGCTTGAGAAAGAAGAACTTGAAAAGGTACCAAAATTAAAAACAGAAGTTGTAAAAGAAGAAATTACAGAAGTTTCAACTTTAAAGAGAATAAAGACATTGGAATTAGAAGTTTCTAATCTTAGTTCTGAAATTAGAGAAGTACAAGATGACTTACTAAACATTAAAGGTCTGTTAATTAGATATATTCAAGGAATGAAAAGATTGATGGGTGATTTTGAGCATTTTGAAAAGAAATGATCAGCAACAATTTTTCTTTTTCTCTTAATAAGTGAAAAATATTATAAATTCTCTTTTATTCTAGATATATTAATTTAATAGAATAAGGGAGAAACGAAATCAATGGTACAAAAAATCAAACCAAGTTTCTTAATCATGCTTATTTTAATAACAACTATACCTATTTTTCTTACCTCTACCACTAAAAGCCAGGGAAAAAGCAATTCACTAGGAATCAATGTTGGAGCAATTTTAGAGTATAATTTTACTTATACTGGAAGTTTATTTATAGGCTTCTCAAATATTGAACAATTTACTCTTACTGTGGACAATATCTTAGACAATACAATTACTTTTAGCTATGAAGATGATTTATCAATAAGAAGGATTAGAGAAGTTAATGCTAATGAAACTCTTTGGAATTTACCATTAGGAACAAATAATTCATATTTAACCTTTCCACCATTAGCAGATGTCGTTTGTCCAATAGCAGTAATTACTTCTGATAATTGGTTAGAGAATATTCTCTCTTGGGCTGGTAATACAGATCCTTATTCTGTTTCTGATCGATATGCTATTCATGATCTATCAGAGAATTATGCCGGTACCTGGAGAGAAGCACATATCCTTAATGGTACGATTTTACAGCATCATTTTGGGAATGATGTTTATGGTGATTTCAATATTACATATTCAGATCAAAGTGGCATTCTATTAGGAATGAATGCTGAATTTTTCGTAGGATATTCAGGTCAGACTATAAAATTTAATATTGAATTAATTGAACATAAAGGAATAGTTGGACTTTCTCTTTTTGTAAGTATACCAATTATTCTATCATCAACATTTGGTTTACAATGGATTGTTAGTCTAATTTTAGTTGCTATAATTTATTATAGAAACAAACTAGAGAATGTTGATTATGAAGAAGATGAAGTAATTCCTGAAGAGGAAATTAAAATACCTGAAATAAAAACAGAACCACAAATTCCTATTGTACCACCGTCAAAGAATTTGCCTGAGGATTATAACTTTATTTACAAATGTCCATTCTGCAATGCAGATATTAAAGATAAAGACAAAATTTGTCCAGAATGTGGTGGGAAAAGATAAAAAAAATAAGAAAACCTCGGATTTTCCGAGGAATTTTATTATCCTACAACAGTGAAACCATCAAATAATATTGAAGGTGTTTTGACTGTTTGTAGTAATTTAGAATCTGAACCAATCTCAAGGATATTTTGATAACTTTTATAGAGATTACCTGCAATTTGAATGGGTTCTAATGGATTAACAATTTCTCCTTTCTCAATCAAATATGCTGATGTTGCAACAACTGAGAAATCACCAGATATAAGATTCGAATGACCCATACCCATAACACTGTCCATGACATAGATACCTTTGTCTATTCCTGATATAATATCATCAAAGCTTTTAGTACCTGGATTGATTACTACAGTTGTTGGTGAAATAACAGGAGTACTTTCATATGCTTGAGCTCGACTAGCATTACCAGTGCTTTTAGCTTTTCCTAAACGGCCATAATAACTATCATAAAGGAAGGAACGAAGAATACCATCTTTTATTATTGAAGTTGTTTGTCTTGGAGCACCTTCATCATCAATAGCACCAGTATTAAGTCCTTCAGGTAATTGTCCATCATCAGTTATATTTAATGTATCAATTCCAACCTTATCACCTAATTTATCCATAAAGTAGCTGTTTTTCTCAACTACTTGTCGACCATCAATAGATTGGAGTAAAGATATTTGCCAGTAATTAGACATAACATTTTGATTCCAGAGAGTAGGAATTACTCCAGTAAAACCTAATGGTTTTGAAGCAAGTAGTTTGACTGCTTTTTCAGCAGCATTAGCACCAATACCAGCAAATTCAGGGATTGAACGTGTAACCTTAAAATCAAATGCACTCTTTCTCTTTTGCCCTTCTGCTGCTGTAATGAAGGTTACTATTACAAAAACTGTAGAGAGTGAAGAACCTGACATTCCCTCGGAATTTACAACCGCATGACCACCATAAAAAATCTGAGTTTGTGCTGAAGGAGAGATTATTCTTTTATCAAAATCTTTTGCTTCAAGGTAAATCTCATTTGTTTTCTTAACAATATCTTCAGTTGATAAGGAAATAACCTTTTTATCAATAATCCCATCTTTACCGGGCTTTTGTTTACCGATGAAAGATTCAAATCCGATGTTCTCTTGCTTGACATTTTTACAGACAGAAATGGCTTCCTTTACTGCATGTTTTACAGCTTCATCCGTCAAACCGCTCATAGCAGCAAAACCAAGTTTTTTGTCTATTGCAATACGAACACCAATACCTTCATTTAAACCATCTTTAGCTTCTATCATACCAGCTTGATTATTTATATTGACATTATGGAAGCTACTAACATAAATCTCAGCTTGATCTGCTCCTTTATTTTTGGCAAATTTCAATCCCGTATCAGCTATAGCTAACAAATCTTCTTTTAAAGTATCAAAATTCATTATTGTTCTCCTCCAAAAGTTGCTTCTGAAAATAGGATTTTCGGTGATCCTAAACCTGTTGGTAATGGAAATTGTCCTCCTTTTCCACATCCTCCAAAATAACCACTTTGAATCTTAAGATCTTTAGTTAAACCTTCAACATTCATTAAGAGTGAAAGGATATCTCCTTTAATTGTGACATCTTTTATTGGATATTTTATTTCACCATTTTCTATCCAATAACCTCTTATTGCTTTAAAGAGAAAAGTTCCTTGACTTGGATCTACTTGTCCACCTGAAGTTTGGATAGCATAAATCCCTTCTTTAAGATTTTGAATAGCTTCTTCTTCTGTGAGATCGCCTGGTCCAAAGTAAGTATTTTTCATTCTTGGAATCGGATTAAAACGATAATTAATTGCACGAGCATTCCCAGTTACTGGTTGTTTCAATAATTTAGCTGTTTCACGATTATGCAAATAGCTTTTTAGTATACCATTCTCAACTAAAACAGTATTTGTTGTTTTAGAACCTTGATCATCATATGGCAACCAGAATCCACTGTACTTCTTATCTGGTGTTCCTTCATCGAAAATATTTACTATATCTGTTCCGATTTTTTTACCTATTTGATCTTTCAGTATTGAACTATTCGTTAAAATGAAATCTGCTTCTGTACAGTGTCCAAATGATTCATGAGCTAATACTCCACATAAAATGTTATCACATAGAGCTCTGAATTTTCCTGCAGGAGCAGCTTTTGCTTCTCTTTGCTCATCAGCCCATTTATGTGCATCTTGTCCTAATACTTCTGGAACATTTTCTTTTTCTTCGAAAAATTCCAATCCTTTAGATCCACCTTTACCATTAGTGCCTCTTACTAATGAACCACCAGTACCAGCAGCAGTTACATTAATCCTTAAATCAACCACTACTGGTTCCCAAGAAATTTCATCCCCATCAGTATTCATGAAATATTTACTACCATAAAATTCACCATATAAAGCTCTAGTTGATTTAATCCAATCAACATCTCCCAGAGCCGCTTCTTCAATCCGTTCTAAGAGATTAAGCTTGTAATCCAATTCAAAATCTTTCGGGTGTTTCTTTAAAGTAAGCTTCAAATCATGGACTTTTGCAGTTTTTTTTCTACGATCAAAATCCAACTTTATTGTAGCAATATCTGCTGAAGCTTTTGCTATTCCAAGAGCATTTTTTGTACATTCTTTTACTGCTTTTCTCTTGAGACTAGCAGTATATGAATAACCTGGGACACCATTATAATAAGCGATTATACCCAGTCCTCTTCTTCTGTTTAAGTTTGTTTCTTTTATTTTTTGATTTTCTTTAATGAGAGTTCGAAGCTGAAGATCATCAAAACGTGCTTCCACATAGTCTGCACCTAACTTCTCACCGACATCAAGACCATATCTTAGCAATTCAAACAAAGTTTTTCACCAATTAATAGTTGAAATCTTTTCGTTTTTTTTGCAAAAAATTCTTTCTGCAATTTAATATTCTAGGAATAGATTTGAAAATAGCATAATAACTATTATGTTAAATCTGAATGTTAAAAATCAATTGAATAAATTCTTGATTGCATTTGCTGATCTTTCAGCCATTATTGTTTCCAATTGACTTACTTCATCAATTATACCAAATTCTACATCAAGAATCATCTTGATAATTTCACACATGCTTAATAAAACAAGCTCATTATCTTGCTTACAAGAGATTATAACCCATGAATCAGTACCCATTAGTCTCAATCTTTCATCATGAGCATCTGGATAATTTAAACTTCTATTGTAAGCCATAATCACTTGGTTTTCAACATAATATGGACCTGAGATTGTAGATTCATTTGATGTTGTGTAAGGTTCTACAGAACTAAGCAATAAGAGAAGATTTTCTTCATTTATCTGAAATTTACCATTTGAAAAATAGACCATTGGTCCCATTACTTCATGCCAGTAATAATAACTAATATTAATTTCCAATGGTATTCTCCTCAAGTTCTTTTTAGAGAAAAAACTCACATATGTATTAAATCTTTTTTGAAATGTGCATTAAGAAAAAACGTAATTTTCTATTTTTTGAATTAAATATTTTAAGCTATAATTCGTTCTAATTCTCTTTCGATTTCAATCTTAGAATCAATTGATATCTTTTCATATTGGCTCATCATCTTCAAAATACAGCTTCTACATTCAAATAATCCTTTGGTTTTCATTGTACAAAATGTTACTTCTGATCTATTTGTGCACCAGGTATAAACACAATCATTACAATATTCATTATTATTTGGCGTAACAACTATGTTTTTCTTTTTTGTTTTAACTGAAGAATTCTCTACTACCATTTTTAACAACCATTTAAGACGTAAGACTCTTTCTTGCATTAAAGATTAAATGATTGAGAATTAAATATACAATTTCTTGGGAGTAAACTGAAAGTATTCAAGATTCTGAGGAGAATTCTGGAAATGCATGGTACAAGAAAAGTATCCTTTCTTTCATTGATGGATGATCAAGACCTAAAATATTTCGTCTTTGTTCCAAATCATTTTCAAATAATTCCTTATTCGGATTATCCTTGATGATTTTTATTAAATTTTCAATTTCATCAACTTTCAGATATGAATCTTGATCTTTATCAACAAGCTGCCAATCAATAATTAATTTAGTGAGTTCAGATTTAATTTTCTTATCTATTAAAAGACCATTATCTAGGGAAGCTTCTCTTTTCTTCAATAGCTTTCTACTAGCTATTTTTGTTAATTCATCAATTTCTTCATCAGTAAAAGGAATAAATAAATCATTTTTCATATTTTGTAATCTTAATTTCACATATATTGAAACGGCTTTTTCTCTTGAGATATCTTTTGATAATTCTTCTGAAGGAAGTGCTTTTATCCCTTGAATAAATTCTCTTGTCAGATTTTCCTTTCTTTCTAAACTGCCTAACCATTTAAATTCTGTTCCAAATGTACTAATTACATCCATTCTTTGTCCCAATATAACTAGTGCATTAATAATATGATTTCTTCCAATATGCTTTGCAGAATAATAATCAGCCATTAATTCAGACTGTCTTCTTGAAAAATTCATAATAATTTGATTAAATATTGTGAATAAATAAAGAATGAAAATTACTACAAACAAATAGGCTATTTTTAATGCTATATCTATTCCACCAATAAAATCATCTGCTATAATATGATAGACTATTTGAATTAGATATAACCCATAAGAAATAAACACAAAATAATTAGTACCATACCTGAATAGATTAACAATTCCATCTAATCTTTTAACGTGGGCAAGCTCATGTGAAATTACTGCTTTAATCTCTCTTTCATCAAGAATTTCTAATACATTAGCATCTAACACAATCCAAGATCTTCTAATAAATGGTAGAGGCAAAACATCCAAAGTCATTGCATTGGGAATACTAGTATCTGTTAAATAAATTCGTTTTATAGATCTAATATTCTGTTCTTTAGCAAGTTCACAAACCCATTTGTGTATAACCTTTGGATCGATCCTTAGATTTTTGAGTATTTTTTCATCATTATTTCCATCTAATCCTAATTCTGTAACTAATGCTAATTCAGCTCGTCTAAATTTCCTTGACATAACTAGATAAGAAATGAAAATTTGTAAAAAAAGAATAATTAAAGCAAAAAGAAAAGTAGTTATATTAAATTGCTGAAAGAATTCTATTTTAAATCGTAGAATACCTTCTGTTTTAGATTTTATAGGTGAGGTTGAAACAATAACAATATGGAGAATATTCCATAAGAAAAATAGAATATTTGACATTGTATGTTTTAATCGCGTATTCAATAATACTGTATTAACAGACACAATTACCCTCTTCTTTGTAATATTTGGAAATTAAATGGAAATCGATGTTATATTTACTATTTTGACATTTGTCAATATTTCGCTACAATAATTGCTTATTAAATTTACTTATTGCTTAATGATTTTTTTTACTTAGTTTTGATTCTATCTTCTTGGTATTTTTTAAAAGAACTGTAGCCTAGTTTTTTTGCGATTTTTTCTAAAGCATGATCGGTACTATTTAACAGATTCTTGGTTCTTATGATATTACCGATCTTATATCTCTTTAGTTCCTCAAGAACATCCTCATTTCCTATTTCACCTAGACTATAAACTATTTGTACTAACAATTCATTCGTATATGATTGATTATTTCTCAGCTCATGTTCAAGCATTGATAATAGAATTGGAATTGCTTCATCAAGTCCCATTGAGCCTAAACTTTCGCAGAATGCTTTTTTTAAATTGTAAATTGCTTGCGGGTGTGTGATAGATTGAAGATGAATATTATATTTTTCCATCAAAAATTCAATAGCCTTTTCACCCACTAGTTTAGCAGAAGATCTTGATAGAGCAAATCTTACAGTCCAATCATTGTCAACCAGAATTCTATCAATTAATCTAGGAACAAAATGCGTCAGTTTTGTATAACCAACTACTGAAGCTGCATTTTTTCTAATCTTTGATTCGTGATATGTTTCTATTATTTGAAGGAAAACTTCTTCACCAAATTCCTCTTTTTCAATTAAGCTAGTAATATAGAAGCTTTTTTCCTCCCAATTTGAAAATCGATCTTTTAAAACACTAATAATTTTATTATGTAATTTATTCTTCTTGAACATAATTATTCCCAATTTAATAGTTATGTTTGAGAATATAAGAATTAAAGAAAGTATGAATATATTTTATATGTAAATTAACATCAATTTTTAAAAATGAATTTATTTATTCATCTTTGGATATGATAACAATGACTGCTAAGGATACTGAAGAAATAACAATTGAAAAGGGAGAAATTTTATCAGATGATAGAAAAGAAAAGAAAGAGAAAATTGATATGACAATCGATATCAATAGATGGGGATATGTTTTTTTATTCCTATTTGTTGCTATACTTGGTTATCTAATAATTGGTAGCTTTGTTGGTATTCCACCTTTTGGTCTTGATCCAATAACACAACAATTATTTCTAACAAGCGATGAATTATTGACAGTATTAATAGTTGTGGGATTATTATCATTATTATTAGGATTATACTTTGGCTGGTTTCGAAAGACTCCTTCTAAAAAAGAGGAATCTGAAGACCAAAATGAAGGTATAATATTTTCAGATGAAGAAATAGAAGAATTTAGCGATGTTGAAAATGAAAATAAAGAAACATAGATATTAATTCTTTATTTTTTTATCTCTTGCAAGTCATCCATTTTTTTGCGCCATTTCTCTGCTAATTGATCTTTGCCAATTTTTTCATATAAATTGATTAAGACTTCACAGATTTTTATTAATGAAGAAGCCCATTCTCCCGAATATTCAATTTCTTTTGGTTGGAAAGCTTCAAGCTTATCAATATTGATATCTATTTTAAAAAATTGGTTGAATTCTTCGAAAGCTTCTCTTATATCAATTAGAGTTTCCATTAGAGTTCTAAATAATTTTACATCTTTAGTTGAACTCAGACGTTCTTTCATTCGATCCTCAATTATCTGCAATTTTTTATCTAATTCGGACATTTCATTTCTTCCTTGAAAATTAACAAAAATCCATAATCTATATTATTACTAGCTCTTTAGGGATTTAAATTAAATGCAAAAGAATTTGTAAATTTTATTACAAATTCTTCGCGTATGTAAATAAATCGCCTGCTTGATAAATATCCATTTGAACATTAGACATTTTTTGAGCTTGGTATTCAATGCCTTTAGTGATATTTTTAATTAAACCTGATGCTAGATTTACTTCTACTTCATCGCCAGTAGATATCTTGGTTAAATCATCTATAATATCAGCCATAATTAATGGCATACCAGCATTGATTGCATTTCTTTTGTAAATTGCGCCAAAGGATTTTGCAATTAGTGTTTGTATTCCCAAAGCTGTGAAGCAGTCAACCGCTTGTTGTCTTGAAGATCCAGAACCGAAATTTGCACCTAAAAATAGAATGTCTCCTTTTTTAGCTTTTTTAGCAAAATCTTTCCAACCTTCAAGGTTATCAAAAGTATACTGACCCATTTCAGTAATTTCAGTTATGTGGAGATATTTGTTATGAAAGATCATATCTGTATCGATATCATCTATTGGTTTATTTTTATCATCTCTTACAACTACTGCTTTACCTTTTAGGATAATAGCTTTTGTCATTTCTTAACCTCCAGTTTATAGATTTTCTGGGCTGATTATTGTTCCAGCAATTGCTGAAGCAGTTACTGTTTCAGGGCTGCAAAGATAAGTATCACCTGAACCTTGTTTCCCTTTGAAGTTGCGATTTCCTGTAGAAACTTGAACCTCACCATTACCGGTCATACCAATTTGTCCAGAAGCACATCCTGCACAACCAGGATTGCTAACAACTGTACGAGAATTGAAAAGAACTTGTAAATCATTGTTCTTAATCATATCTCCTAAAACTCTTCTTGTTGCGGGTACTATTTTCATTACAGTATCTTCTGCTACTTGGG
>Ga0307377_10000431_pt1 | contig 55886 bp, 41 predicted proteins | sample TR3MG_FD_202535 | JGI IMG/M metagenome (GOLD analysis project Ga0307377, IMG submission 202535) | Soil microbial communities from Risofladan, Vaasa, Finland - TR-3 | ecosystem: Environmental > Terrestrial > Soil > Coastal area > Acid sulfate soil | place: Finland: Risofladan, Vaasa | collected... | reverse complement strand
GTAGCACACCGGCGGGACCCAAACGGGGGCGCTTCGCGTATCTGCACCCGGAAAAAGGAAAAAGGCTTGTTTCACGGATCTGGTATGGGCGCCACGCTTCGCGGGCGAGGGAGCCGGTATTGGGTTGTTTTAACCTGGCATAAAAAAGAGTGCTTGCTGTGGTTGATCCCAGGTCACGCGAAAGATTGCGGCAGGTGGTGTGGTTACTGGGGATGAGGGGCGGGCTGAAGTGAAGCAAGAACCCGATGGATTTCAGTCCAGAGAGCAGTCTCGGTGAAGGGCTTGGAGAGGAAGCCATCCATGCCGGCTTGCGCACAGGCTTGCCTGTCTTCTGTGTACGCGTGTGCTGTCAAGGCAATAATGGGAGTACGCTGGCCTTGACGGCCGATTTCGTGTGCTCGTATGCGCCTGGTGGCTTCGAGGCCATCCATTCTGGGCATGCTGACATCCATCAGAATAAAATCCCACGAATCTTGCAGCGCTGTTTCCAACGCTATGGCGCCGTTAGGTGCCTGGGCCACCTGATAGCCGGAAAGCTCGAGAACGCGCTTCAGATAGAGGCGGTTGATTGCCTCGTCTTCTGCAATTATCGCTCGGCCGTGGTGGCTATGTACCGGCGGTGTCTCCATGAGGGCCTGCGTCTCCGCCGGAATGGGCTTTGATCCGGCCAAGACGGGTATGATGACCTCGAACTCGGTTCCATGGTTCGGCTTGCTGGTATAGCCTATCGACCCGCGCAATGCATCGACTATAGCCTTGGCCAGGGCCAATCCAAGGCCTAGTTTAGCGGCTGGATTGCCCTGTTCATCCTTGTATCGAGGCATAAAGAGCTCATGGCGCACATCTTCCGGCAAGCCTGGTCCTGTATCTCTTACAACAATGTGAAGAGCATCCGACATCAGAGCCAGAACGAGATCAATCTCTCCATGCTCGGTGAACTGTATCGAGTTGTCGCACAGATTGCGTATGATTTGGGTAATTCGTTCGCTGTCCGAGACGATGTATTGATTGGAGCCCTGGATAGTACACCTGAAGGTAAGTCCGCGAACCTCGGCGGCCTGTCGTATCTGGCTCTCTATGGTTTGAGCAAATTCCGCATATTGAAATTCGCTCATCTGGACGTGCATTGATCCGTTCTTTGCGTCTACGACATCGTCGAGGGTGTCCATGATGCGTCCGAGCTGCCTGAGCGATGACATGGCCATTTCGAGTGTCTGGTGGTCTTCCGGCGCAAGATGGGCGGGTTTGAGCATTTCCAGCGCCCCCGAGACGCCAAGCAGTGGCGTTCTGAGCTCACGACTCAGGCACGCGATCAGCTTGGTATTCTCTGTCGACATATCGTCCTCGTGTTGCTTGGGCTCGTCCGCTTGGTCGTTGGCTTCATGTGGATGTACCATGGGCGAACTGTCTGCCTGGGGCATGGGTATCGCTACGGTCGTGATATTCGCGAGTCGCTTGCGTAGGACCAATGCCCACGCCACCGCAACTGCCGCGATTGTCAAAGTCGCGGCAAGAATGGCTAGGACCGCACCCGAGATAGCAGACGTGCTCGGCGCCTTCTGGATAGAGAGCCAACGAACGCTGATCCTGTCCATGGTGCCGCTGTCTCGCATCATGGCAAGTCCGCTATCGACGAGGTTCGAAAGTGCTATGTCTCCAGTATGGAATGCCAACCGGTAGGTAGTATGCCACAGCGCGGGACCGATCATCGTCAGTGTTCGCATCGACTGTTCCAGCAACAGCCGTGATCCTATTATCGTAGGGACGATTGCACAGTCTGCTGAACCGTTGATGACTGAGGTGAGCATGGCGGTCCAGTCGTCGAACGCAATTATCCTTGATCCAGGTATGGAGCCCGCAGTCTGGGCCAAGTCTCCCATTCGGGTCGCGATGCTATGGTTTCTGATGTCGGTATTATCGTGGATATCGGAACCGACTCGGACTACGACACTGTAGCTGGTGTAGCAGAGTGGAGTGGAGACTGTAGCGGCGTAGGAAGGATTGATATCGGAATACATTATGGCCTGCATATCGATGGTGCCTTTTCCCAACATGGCTTTCGCCGATATTGGTGTCGCGGGCGTATATTCAACAGAGAATTTCTGGTCACTTGCGAGCTGATTGATTATGTCGACTACGAAGCCGGATGGCTTGCCCGTCTCATCGATGTACTCGAATGGCGGGAATCCGGCATCGATCGAAACTCGCAATGTCCGCTCATCTCCATGCACCATACTTGTTGCGATGCAGAGCAACAGAGCGGTAGCAATCTTCAGTATGCATACAGTCGACAGTGATAATCGTGACATCGCGCGGATATTTTGCACAGGATCAGCATACGACATCAGTCAGGATAACGCAAGTTTGACCACGAAACGCCGTTTTGGGATATACTGTTGCCTCGAGGTAGTACCGTGAATATTCGATTCAAGATTCTTGTTCCCGTCCTAACCGTTTCCGCTATCCTGTTCGGCAGCGCAGCCGCGATAGCCGTTACAACAACCGTGAAGACAGCAATAGCGTCGGCCGAGCGACAAGCCACATCGGCCGCGGAGCGCTATGCATACAGCATAGAAGCATTGCTTGAGGGCCCTTTTGCAACTGCCCGCACTATGGCTGACATATTCAGTGATTATGCAGCGGTTGCCGAGGCTCAGCGCCGCGTCTACTTTGGTTCGGTGCTCAAGTCAGTAGCAGAGCGCAATACCGACTATCGCTCCGCCTGGACTGCATGGGTTCCTGCATCGATCGATTCCCTCGATGCACAATTCGTGGGTTCGAATTATGGCAGCGATGGTGGATCATTCTGCGCCGAATATGTAAAGGGCACAAACGCGGCAGGGCTGGTGGCCCTGCTCGATTCATCCCGCACCGACAAGCGTTTCATCGTGCCGTATACCAGACTGGCGTCGTCCATCGTTGGCCCTTACCGCCGGTCCGACGATACCACGGCGGGTCTCGTGTTCAGCATTGCCTCGCCGGTGATAGAAGACGGTAAATCGGTCGGGGTTGTTGGCATCGAGATTGAAGCTGTAACAATAACCCGTCTGATCAACGCGATAAGCATGCAGACAGGCTCAGCGTTCTCTCTGCTCGACAACGATTATATATTTCTTGAAGCGGACAATCCTGAGTATGTCGGTCGATCGATCATCAGTATTGACGCCTCGCGGGGAGAAGAGGCCAAGGCCGTGAGGGCTGGTGAACAGCATGTGTCGCATTTCAGTTATGATGGAACAGGCGCTGAATACATTCGAATATATACGCCGGTTCGCGTCTCTGATACTGGCGCTCCATGGTCGCTGCTCGTCGAGACGCCAATGGCGACGATAAGGGCAGCTTCCGGGGCAACGACGCTGATGGTTATGCTGCTGGCCACGTTTGCCGCGGTCTTGCTTGCGCAGTTTGGTGTAACGATGATTGTCGCGGGCAAGGTTGCCAGGCCCGCTTTGCAGGCTGGAGCCCTGCTCAAGGGCATTGCCGAGGGCGACGGTGACCTTACCAAGCGGCTTGGTATAGGCACGAAGGACGAGATCGGCGCATTGGCGCGCTCCTTCGACAAATTTGCCGAGAAGCTAGCCGGGATTATCGGCGACACCAAACGTGCTGTCTCTGAACTCAAGGCCGGCTACAAGGAACTTGATGAGGGAATGATCGCTGCCAGCGACGCCGCGCATCGCATTGATCAATCGATCGACGGTGTCATCCAGCGCGCGCTCAACCAGGCGGCAAGTGTTGAGGAAGTATCGTCATCGGTAGAGCAGATAGCCCGGAATATCGAGTCGCTCGATACGATGATAGAGCGCCAGAAAGTCGGCGTTGCCGAGTCATCCGCTTCGATAGAAGAATTGGTTGGAGCGATAGGATCGATAGGCAAGAATGTCAGTTCATTCGGCGATTACATGAACCTTCTGATAGAGGCATCCGATGCGGGCAGGGGCAAGCTATCAGGCGTATCGCAACTGGTCAAGGAGATATCGACCCGTTCGCAGGGTTTGATGGACGCGAACAAGGTGATTCAGTCCATCTCCGCCCAGACCAACCTGCTGGCGATGAATGCCGCGATCGAGGCGGCTCACGCCGGGGACGCGGGCGCGGGATTCGCCGTGGTCGCCGACGAGATACGGAACCTGGCCGAACTGTCGCAGGCTCGATCCAAGGAAATAGCGGCCAGCATCGGCGGCATTCGAGGCGGAATCGACCAGGTCGTCGTGTCTACGGCCGACGCGGAACACGCGTTTGGCAATATCGTCGACCAGGTCCGTCGGGTCGGCGAACTGGAGATAGAGATAAAGGCCGCGATGGCCGAGCAGGGTGCCGGGTCGAAACATGTGCTCGAGGCTCTGTCGATTATTCGCGACATTACCGATGAGGTCCGAGGCGCATCCTCCGAGATGACGCAAGGCGCGTCGGTCGCCGGTGAAGAGATGCATGCCTTGCTGCAGGTTACCGAGGAACTCAAGCACAGCATGGAGGAAATCGGCCGGGACTCGGACGATATCAAGGCCGTGACAGAAAAGGTAAACGAGCTGGGCGCCAAGAATGCTCAATTACTGGCAAGGGTCGAAGCGGGCGTCGAGCGTTTCAAAGTCAGCCAAGACCAAGAAGCAGACCAATCCTGAACACCGCGAAGGCTATGGTCCATCCGAGCGTCAGCATGAAGGCCACCTCGAAGAGCAGCCATCCCCAGCCGAGCTCAGCCCTGATGGTGGCAAGGGACGCGAAGCACGGCGGGATGATCAGGATGAACAGCATCAGCACAAGGGCGACGAGCGGGCTGAATGCCGGATCGTTGCGGAGGGCGTCGCGCAGACCCTCGCTCTCCGCGCTCTCGTTGAGTCCAACGCTGTAGAGAACGCCCAGCGTGGATACGACCACTTCCTTGGCGGCAAATCCTGTCACGGTAGCGACTCCGACCTTCCAGTCGAACCCTATAGGCTTGAAGACCGGCTCTATGAATTTGCCAATCTTGCCCGCTATGCTCTGTTCCAGCGCGCGCTGGGCCATCGCGGTGTCGGTGCGGGCCGCGATCTCCTTCTCGGTGGCACCGGGGTGCTGCTCATGGTAGCTCGACGAGAATGCTGATCTGGCCTGGCTGTCTGGCTTGTACACCGGGAGGTTGGTTATGGCCCATATCAGGACGGACGCCGCAAGAATGACAGTCCCTGCCTTCTTGATGTAGTTCGACGTCTTCTCCCAGATGTGCCATACGATACCCGAGACAGTCGGCGCCCTGAATGGCGGCAGCTCCATGACAAAGGGCGTCGCGTCGCCACGCAGCAAGGTACGTTTGAGGACAAAGGCGGAAACAAGCGACATCACGACGCCAACCCCATAGATGAGCATGACCATGTTCGCGGCATTTTTAGGAAAGAACGCCGCCGCAAGAAGGACATACACGGGCAATTTTGCCCCGCAGCTCATGAACGGTATGATCAATATGGTAACGATGCGGTCCCTGCGACTCTTGAGCGTGCGGGCGGCCATGATGGCGGGAACCGAGCAGCCAAAGCCCAGCATCATCGGAAATACCGATTGGCCATGCAGGCCGAAGGTATGCAGTATCTTGTCGGTGGCAAACGCGGCCCGGGACATATAGCCGACGTCCTCGAGCAATGACAGGAAGAAGAACAGTATCACTATAAGCGGCACGAATGAAAATACTCCGCCAACGCCGCCGATGATTCCATCAGCCAGGAGCGACTGTAGCATTCCAGCCGGAACTGCAGTCCGCACCACGCTTCCGAGCCATCCAAAGAAGGTTTCGAGCCAGACCATTGGATAGGAGCCAAGAGCGAATGTCGTCTGAAAGACCGTCCAGAGAACACCGACGAATATTGGCAAGGCGAGGAATTGATTCATCACCACCTTGTCTATCGACTCGGTCATCGAGAATGATGGGCGATGTTCAATGCTGATGCATTCCTTCGTGGCGCCTCGAATGTATCCGTAGCGCTGTTCCGATACGACGATTTCGGTGTCCTTGCCAAAATGAGCATCGATCCAGGCGCTCGACTCCTTGGCCAGGGACGCTATGGCCGCGGCTTGCCTGTGCTGAGCCAGCTTTTCGAAGGCGTGGGCATCTTTCTCCAGCAGTTTGATGGCCAACCATCGCGCGGGAAAACGCTTGCAGAAATCGGCATCGGCGCGGATGGCCTTTTCAAGAGCCTCGAGCTTGTCTTCTATCTCTGATCCGTATCGTATGAACCTGGCGGGAGTCTGACCACCCGTGGCGACCGTCGCGTCTATCGCGTCGAGCAGCCGATCCATGCCGTCAGCTCTGGGGCCCACGGTCTTGACCATCGGTATGCCCAGGACGGCGGAGAGGGCCTTGTCGTCAATATTGATGCCCTTGGCTTCCGCCTCGTCACTCATGTTCAGCGCGCCTACCACAGGGATGCCCAGCTCCTGAAACTGCAGGCAGAGGTACAGATGCCGCGAGAGGTTGGTTGAGTCCATCACGTTGACGATGACGTCAGGCGCGTGGTCCAGCAGAAAATCCCGTGCGACCACTTCGTCTATCGAGTATGCGGTCAGGCTGTAAATGCCTGGCAGATCGATGAAGTCGTATTGCCGGCCATTCCGTATTCTTGAGCCTTCACGCTTTTCCACGGTGACTCCAGGATAGTTGCCGACCTTGTGGTGCGCGCCGGTCAAGGCGTTGAATATGGTGGTCTTGCCGGCATTTGGATTGCCCGCCAATGCAACCTTGAGCGGCCTCACCAGGACACCGTCTAATCCATCATGCATGTCGATTTCTCCTTGAAGTCATCATTACAATACCATGCAATGATAATGATAATCAATATCAGTACCAGGCATGACGAAGCCCGCTGGAATTCAGCCTTTTTCTACCGCGCGATTCATGATATACATAGGAATGGACTCAACCCGAATGTATGCCCTGGTTACGGGGGCTTCCGGCGGTATAGGCCGCCAATTTGCCAGACAGCTGGCGGACCAGGGCAAGCCCTGCATCCTTGTCGCCAGGGATTCAGCCCGACTCGCGGCTGTCCTGGCGGAATTGCCCGAGCCGGCGCGCAGCCTGTCCGTTGCAATGCCGAGCGACCTGTCGGCCCAGGGGGCCGCGGCGAGCCTGTACGCGGCCTGCAGGGATAAAGGCATTGTTGTCGACCTGCTCGTCAACAATGCCGGCTCGGGAGTATTCGGGCCAAGCCTTTCAGTTGATCCGCCAGGCGTCGCGGCGATGATCGGCCTGAACGTGACGGCGCTGACAACGCTCTGCCAGCTGTTCGGCGCCGACATGAAGGCCCGTGGTACAGGCCAAATCCTCAATGTAGGATCGTTCGCCGGGCTCAACGCGACCCCGTTCTTCGCAAGCTATGCCGCGACCAAGAGCTATGTGCTGAATTACAGCCTGGCCCTGCGGGCCGAGTTGGCGGGTTCCGGAGTACGTGTTACCTGCCTCTTGCCTGGCTATGTGCGGACAGGCTTCGATGAGCACGCGGGCATAGTCAGTGAAGCCTACAAGAAGTTCTCGATTGCCAACAGCCTCGCCGCCGATGTCGTGGCGAGGATCGGTCTCCGCGCGATGGACGGGCGCAGCGCCTTTGTCATTGCCGGAGGCAGGAACCGATTTGCGGCCTTCCTGTTCGGGCTCCTGCCACGGACAGCGCCACCGGCAATCATGAAGCGCTTTCTTGACTCGCTGGTCTGACCAGTGTCATCCCCGATGCAGGACTTGCGATGAAGACCAATTTCTCGATCGTACCGAAGCTGCTCCGCAGAGACCCCGTGCTGGCCGGCCGTATGGCCGCCGCATTCCTGGCGGGACAAAAATCCATGCTCGTCGACCACACGCTGCACCCCGCGACATCGAACGAGCTGGGCCTGATATACTTCAGGCTGACTCCACTGTGCAACCTGCGCTGTGTCATGTGCGGCCAGCGTGGTGACAAGGGCGTGCTGAAGGGCAGTTTTGCCGCCAATGAGGCTCGCAAGATCGTGCCGCTCGAGGATTACAAACGACTGGTAGACCAGATCAAGCACAAGCAACCCGTCGTCTATCTGTGGGGTGGCGAACCGTTTCTGTATCCGGACCTCTTTGCGTTGATAGACTACATGATGGAATCCGGGCTCATCGTCACAGTCAATACCAATGGCACCTTTCTCGAAAAGTACGCCGAAGAGATTGTACGAAAGAAATGGCACGGACTGTTTGTTTCGCTTGATGGATTCGAGGAAACAAACGACCGGATACGCGGCGAAGGATCGTACAAGAGGGTCATCGCGGGATTCGAGGCCATCAATCGCGAGAAGGAACGGCAAGGCACCCACTACCCGTACATGGGCGTTGTGACGACCGTGAGCAATCTCAACTACCGGGACCTGTATGCGCTTGCCGAGGCGACCAGGGACTTCAAGCTGGCGTGGCACATCTACAACCTCGGGACCTACACGAATGACGCCATCGTCGCCAGCCAGCAGGTTTTCATGAAGGAGCGGCTCGATACCGATATTTCGTGCCTGCCAGGATACGCGACCGGCTACAATGATGGCATCGACGGCCAGGAGCTGTATGATATCCTGACCAGGATTCACGCGATGGACATCGATCACCCCATCATCACCGTGCCCGCGCTGGAGCCAGACAAGATTGACATATACTATGGGCAGCTTGATGTGCCGGTGCGGACGCACTGTTCGGTGCCCTGGAGCCAGGCGAACATAGATTACAATGGAGATGTTCATTTCTGCGCCGACTACAACGACTATCCACTTGGCAACATACGCGAGCAGCCATTCTTTGACATCTACAATGGTGAGCGGGCTAGAAAATTCAGGCTCGCTCTCAAGAACGCCAAGGATGGCATATTCCCTGGCTGCGTGCGTTGCTACCAGAACATGCTGTGCGGCAGGCGCGTGAAGGGATTCTAGTACATCACACCGGAGGTTCGAATGGACAGCAGGTTCTTGCATGCAACCCTGATATTGATCCTGGTTACCGACCCACTTGGGAACATCCCGCTGTTCATTACGGCATTGGAGCGGGTCTCCACGGCGCGGCGCACTCGCGTGATCCTTCGTGAGTGCGCGTTTGCCTTTGGCATCCTGTTGCTGGCAATGGTGGGCGGGCGTGGGGCTCTCGGCGTGCTCGGCATAGGCGACGCCAGCCTCAAGGCCGCCGGCGGTGTGATACTGCTCCTCATCGCCATAAACATGATATTCCCTATGGCAGGCGCCAGGATGGGTGAGGGGCCGACCGAAGGTGAACCGCTGATCGTACCGATAGCGGTGCCACTGATCGCCGGGCCCTCGGCCATAGCGACGGCGATGCTTGTCGCGGCGGACGATCCAACCATGATGCCCATGTGGATTGGCGCCCTGGCCATATCCATGGCGCTGACCCTGGCGAGCCTCTTCCTGTCATCGACATTCAAGCGATTGCTGGGCGTGCAGTTCCTGTCGGCGATCGAGCGACTGATGGGGCTGGTGCTGACAGCCGTCTCCGTCGACATGATTATGGGTGGAGCGGGCGCGTACTTCGGCGCCATGATCAAATAGTATCTCTGAAAGGACCAAATGAGCATCTTCGAGATCATCATGCTGGTATGTTTTGGGGCTGCCTGGCCCTTTTCCATAGCCAAGTCGATCAAGACCAGGCGGACGGACGGCAAGAGCCTGGCCTTCCTGGTAATAGTCATAGTCGGCTACGCGTCGGGTATCATCAACAAGCTTCTATATAAACCGGATTTTGTGGTCTGGCTCTATGCGCTCAACGCGACGATGGTGTCGATCGATGCCGTGCTATGGCTACGCAACAGGCGCCTGGAGCGGCAGTCCAATGGAGCCGCGCATTGACACACACGGCACGCTGGCTGGCCCTGGCAATCGCGGTCATCGCCGCATCCTGTGCCACGCGCCTGCCGCACGTCGACGCGCCGCCGTTGACGGTCTCGTATCGCTCGGTCGATTCCACCGGCACGAGCATGGACTCGGCGCGGCTTGAAGCCATCGTGACCCTCGAGAATACCGGCGTGGCAACTATCGCCATTGAGTCGATCGAACACCGGCTGGGTTCCGATGCCGGTTTGATCGCGACGCGGCTCGATCCTTTGGCCGTGCGTCTGGCTCCAGGCGATTCAGCAAGCCTGCCGTTACGGCTCGATTTCCAGGTCCCCGAAGGAACCGCTCCGCTCGTGCCGCTGCTGCTGGAATCGCTCACGACAGCCCACACACATGGTGGCGCTGAGTGTCAAGTCTCCGGTTCGACGACGCTGGAATTCCCGCGGGTACTGGCGCCGGTGCTGGAGATATCGTCCATCCGCATTATCAAGGATGAATTGATCAATACCCGCCTGCGCGTGGATCTTGCGATTCACAACCCCAACGCCTTTGCGCTGTCGTTTGCCACACTCGAGTACCGGCTTTACGGCGAGGGACGTTACTGGGCTGATGGTAGCCAGCCCCAGCCATTCGATGTTCCCGCCGGTGGTGCGGCCACGGCCAGCCTGTTCCTGACCATGAATTTTACCGACATGAGCCGATCGCTCCTGGATCAGGTGATAAGGCTGGCGACAGTCAATTACCGGCTTGCCGGCGCCGCCCGCATCGATACGGGGCTGGACTTCCTGCCACAGTTCGTGCTGCCGTTCGACATGGCCGGACGAGCCACGGTTACCCGGTAAACCTGGCAGCGCCGCTGCGTCAGAGAGGCTTGATGGTCGCGCGAATCGTCCCGGCCATGATTCTGGCGCGCAAAGCCGCGGTTCCGGTGTACCCGGACCAGTCCATCAGCGTATCCAGGGCCTTCTGTCCAAGAGTGTCGACGAAGAACCGATCGGCCGAGAGGCGTTGCGCCAGCGGATTGTGCGAACCTGAAGGGCCGGTACGCACCGCTTCCCAGGCCGCCAGGGCATGCTCCCTGAGACGCTCGTGGGTCTGTTGCCTGTCGGCTCGGGCCTTGCCCATCGCCATGAGCACGCGCTCAGTCGCGGCGAACGGGCCGTAGGTGTTCATCGTACGCTCGATCGCCGGCATGTTGACCACGAGTCCGCTCACGATCTTCAGCGCAGTTGCCACGAGCTCGTCGCATATCAGGAATGCCTCCGGCAACATCGAGCGACGGTTGGCCGAGTCATCCAGGGTGCGTTCCAGGATTGACTGGGCGGCATTCTGCCATGCCACCTGTGGCAACACGGACAGTGAGCGCGCCAGCGAATCGATCTTCTCCGCGTTTATCGGATTGCGCTTGAAGGGCATTGCCGAAGAACCCACCTGCTTTGAACCGAACGGCTCGGAGAGCTCGCCTACCGGAGGCGACTGCAGAATCCGCATGTCCAGGGCGAATTTGTGTAGCGAAGCGCCGAGTCCAGCCAGTGTCGATACGACAGCGTAGTCCTGCTTGCGCGTGTATGTCTGGGTCGCGAGCGGGTAGAACGCCAGCCCCAGCTCTTCGGAAAGGCGCTCTTCGAATCGCTGGACATGGTCCTGGCCGATCAGTTCCACATACGATGCGGCGGTGCCCACAGCGCCTTTGAAGCCCTTGCCCCGTATGGCCTCCCGCTCGCGCGCGATGCGCTGCCGGTCATCGAGCAGATCCTGAGCCCAGATGCCCAGCCTATAGCCCAGCGTCGTCGGTTCGGCCGGCTGGATATGCGTAAACGCCATCACGGGCAGGTCTGCATATTCTTCGATTTTGTCAGCAAAGATGGCCAGAAGGCCGTCGAGCGCCTCGATTATCTGATCGAGGCCGCGCCTGAGCCTCAGCGCGTCGGCATTGTCCTCGATGTCCATGCTGGTGGCTCCCAGATGTATGATGCCGCCCGCCTGCGGGCACTGCTCGGCGAAGGCCTTGACCTCGGCCATCAGGTCATGCCGGATTTCGGCCTCGATCGCCAGCGACCGCTCGATGTCCACATCGTCCACGTGGGCGGCGAGCTCGTCGACCTGGGCTTTCGAGACCAGGCCGAATTCATGTTCGACCCGCGCCAGGCTTACCCATATTGACCGCCACAGCCGCCGCTTTGTCATATCGCTCCATGCCATGCGCATGGCCACGCTGCCGTACCGCCAGCTGAATGGCGACTGGTATACCGAATGATCGATCATGAGGCTGATAGTATCAGAGGCGGCGCATCGATTCCAGCTACATATTGACTAAGCATCTTCTGGATTTTGGATATATATTATATAGTGACGAGAATTGGTATATTCCCGATACTGCCACAACGATGAGGAAGCCACTGATGAAACGCCGTCTTTTCCCGAACATGACCATCCTGGCAAAGTTGATCACGCTGACCCTTGTCGTGGTCCTGTCATTTGTCGCCCTGTTCTTGTTCAGCCGTTCCGGACTAGTCTGGATTGCCCGTTCGATGCAGGAAATGCAGACCACCCACGCGGCCGCCTCGCAGGTCACGAAACAAGTGTCCACGCACGCTTATGATGCCCAGATTGACCTGTACAAGGCCACCAATTATCGGTCGCAATACTATTCGACCGAGGATGTACAGGCGATGATAGACAAGGCCAAGAGCGCCATGAGCGATGGCATCTCCACCGTTGCTGGCTTCGAGAGCCTTGTGGGACTGACCAAAGAGGAGTCCGATGCGGCTGTTGCCGCCAAGACTGCCTTTGATGCCTACACCAAGACGGCCAAAAACACGCTTGGCTTCATACTCGATGTGCCGGCGCTGGCGCTCTCCTCCATGCCTGATCTGGAAATGAAATTCGCCACGATTCTTGACTCCGTGGCCGCTCTTGACCAGGCGATAGCCAAGGCCGGAAACACCGCTTACGCCACGGCACAGGCACAGGCCAATAACCTGATCGTCCTGCTGATGGTCGTGGGTCTGATTGTCATCGTCCTGACCATCGGCGTTTCGACCATCACCGTGCTTTCGATAACGGCACCCATCGCCACGCTGGTCGCTGTCCTGGACACAGCCGGCAAGGGTGATTACCGGGTGGCGACCGGGCTGTCCGGAAAGGACGAGATGGGCAAGATGGGCCGAAGCATCGATGTGCTTATCGGCCAGACACGATCACTGATCGGCACCGTACAGGAGAAGGTCGCCGCCCTGGAGGAGACCGGCCAGAATCTGGCTGCCAACATGGAGCAGACCGGCTCCGCGGTCATAGAGATCAATTCGAATATAAACAGCACGAGAAGCCAGCTCAACGAGCAGACTGACTCCGTCAGCGAGGTGTCGGCGGCCATCGAGGAACTTGCGCGCAGTGTTGATTCGTTGTCGGGCCTTATCGGCACGCAATCCGGCGTGGTGTCGCAGTCCTCGGCCGCCGTGGAGCAGATGATTGCCAACGTGGAGTCGGTGGCGCAGTCTCTGGGAGTCGCGGCCGAGGCCAGCACGTCACTGGTGACGGTCGGCGCAGAGGGCAAGACGCGGATAGACGAGGTAGGTGAATCGGTCAGGGATATCGTCAGGAATTCAGAAAACCTGAATGAGGCCGCAACCGTGATAGCGGCGATTGCGGAACGGACCAATCTGCTCGCGATGAACGCTGCGATAGAGGCTGCCCACGCGGGCGAGGCGGGCAAGGGATTTGCTGTTGTCGCCGACGAGATCCGCAAGCTTGCGGAGCAGTCTACCGGGCAGGCCAAGGACATATCAGCCGGCCTTGGCAAGGTGGCGCAGTCCATAGAGACCGTGCGCACCGCTTCTGATTCAGCCGTGGAGTCATTCCGGGCTGTGCTGGAGCGCTCCGAGGCTCTGGGTGGCGAGATCGGCCGCACCAGCGCCGCCATGGCGGAGCAACGCGAGGGCGGCAGGCAGCTTCTTGACGGGCTTTCACGGCTCAAGGAAATTACCCAGCAGATTTCCCAGGGCGCCCAGGAGATGACTGGCGGCAACCGCGCCATCCTGGATCAGGTGGCCAGGCTGACCGCCGTCAACAAATCGGTGGTGCAGAACAACGACGAAATCATGATAGGCACAAAGGAGATAAACGAGGCGATAGTCGCCACGACAGATCTCTCATCGCACAATGCCGACCTGATATCCGACGTCAAATCGGCGGCGGACAAGTTTACCGTATAGCCTCCACGCAGACCGCGCTCAGCTTGAGCGGGGCTATCCTGCTCAGCGGATCAAGCTCGTCCCTGGTCAGCTTGTTGACCAGGGCGTTCGGGAAGTGGAACGGCATGAACGTCTCGCCCGGCGTTACTCCATCATCTATCCTGACCACCGTGGCCAGTTCGCCGCGCCGCGACCGAACGCGGACGCGCGCTCCATCGGCCAGACTGAACCGCCGCGCGTCGTCGCTGTGTACCAGTATGTACGATTCGCTGGCAAATGCCGACAACGGCGCGCTGCGCAGGCTCATCGTCGAGGAATGGAACTGGTACAGGATGCGTCCACTATTGAGGAGCAGCGGGAACTCGTCGTCTATGAGTTCAGAACCCGAGACATAGGCGACCGGCGTGATTCGCGCCAGACCGTCGGGCGTATTGAATTTTTCGAGAAACAGCGTGGCCTGCCCTGGATGATCCGCATCGGTGCACGGCCACTGGATGCCCTGGTGGTCGATTCGTTTGTAGGTAATTCCCGCGATGATCGGCGCGGCCTTGGTCGCCTCGTTCCAGATGGCCTCGGATGACGCATACGGCTCTGATGAACCACCAGGACCGACAGGTCTTTCCATGCGCCTGGCTATCTCCTGGATTATCCATGAGTCATCACGCGCCTGGCCTGGAGTGGCGACGGCCTTTCTGACGCGCATCACGCGGCGGTCGGAGTTCGTGAACGTGCCATCCTTCTCCGCAAAGCTCGTGGCGGGCAACACGACATCGGCGCGCATCGCCGTCGGCGTCATGAAGATGTCCTGAACCAGCATGAAGTCAAGCTTCTCAACGGCCTCTTCGACATGGTTCAGGTTGGGGTCTGTATGCAGCGGGTTTTCGCCCATGATGTACAGACCATGAACCTTGCCGTCGCCCGCGGCCTTCATGATCTCCACGGTCGAGAATCCCCTGGCGCCGGGCAGCTCGGCCGCCGGGTAGCCCCACAGCGCGCCAATGCGCGCGCGGTTGGCTTCGTCCGCGGCGGGAATGTAGCCGGGATAAAATATCGGCGACGCACCGACATCGGTGGCGCCCTGCACATTGCTCTGGCCTCGGGGTGGGCTGATGCCGGCGCCCTCACGGCCGACCTGGCCTGCGATCAACATCAGGTTTATAAGCGCGAACACATTGTTGGTGCCCACGGCCTGCTGGCTCATGCCCATGCCCGTAGCGATTATTGACGTGCCGGCCGTGGCATAAAGCCTTGTGGCCTCGTAGAGCTTGTCGGCAGGCACGCCGCATATCCGCTCGACCTCCGCACCGTCGTACGGCTCCACCGCCAGTCTCAGCTGCTCCAGAGCCTCGAGCCCGCCGGAAACACGAGTTGCCATGAAGTTTTTGTCCACCCAGCCTTGCTGTATCGCGATGCGGGCCATGCCGTTCAGCAGGGCCACGTCGGTGCCCAGCCTTGGCTGCAGCCAGACGTCGGCCCAATCGGCCAGCGGCGTCCAGCGCGGATCTATGACAACAAGCTTGCCGCCATTGACAAGGCCGCGCTTCAGATAAGTTGCGGTCACCGGATGCGTCTCTATCATGTTGTTGCCAATGACGAGGGCACAGTCCACGGTCTCGTAGTCCTGAATCGAATTGGTAGCCGCGCCGTCTCCCAGTGCCTTGAGCATCGCGGTTACGGTAGAAGCGTGGCAGAGCCTGGTACAGTAGTCCAGGTTGTTTGTCCCGAAGGCTATGCGGACCAATTTCTGGAAGAGGTAGTTGTCTTCGTTCGAGCACTTGGCTGATGACAGACCTGCGAGGGCATCGGAACCATACTGCTTCTTTATGGAGATGAATGCCTCGGCCGCCCTGTCCAGGGCCTCGTCCCAGCTTGCCTCCCGGAACGCGCCGTTTTCCTTGATGAGCGGTACGGTCAGGCGCTCGGGACTATTAACGAAGTCGTAGCCGAACCGGCCCTTGACGCAAAGGCGCCCATCGTTGGGCAACACGCCCTCGACGCCGTTGGCCTGCACTATCCGGTTGTCGATGACCGTCAGCTCCAGCTGGCATCCCACGCCGCAGTACGAGCACGTGGTCCGGACCTTCTGCGCAACCGGTTGAACCAACCCGCCGGCAAAGAGCCCCGCCCGCCTGATAGCGTCGCGGTTCGGCTTCTCGACAAGCGCACCGGTCGGGCACATCTGCACGCACTCTCCGCACCCGTCGCACTCCGAGCTGCCCCAGCCTTCCATTCCGGCCGATATATACGAGTCGATACCGCGACCCAGGATTCCTATGACACCCTTGCCCTGCACTTCGTCGCAGCCCTTGACGCACCGGAAACACTTGATGCAGTGCGATGGATCGTAGGTGAGGATTACCGACGAATCGTCAACACCTGGCCTGTCGCCATGTGCGAGCGGCAGACCAAGCGCCTCGACTGGCGGCCTCGGTGGCGTTATCGAATCGGCCAGACCGTACCGCACCGTCAGCTCGGCGAACTCGTCGCGGTGGGAGCCATCAGTACCAACGGCCACCTCGCTCATGAGCGACGCGAGGATGAACGTGCGCTCTGTCTCCAGCTCCTCGTCGAAGGCCGTCACGGTCATCCCGTCTTCCACCCTGGTGGAGCACGATGTGACCAGCCCGCGCATGCCCGCTACCTTGACAATGCACAACCTGCAGGCCCCGGTCGGGCTCAGTTTTCTATGCCAGCAGAGGCTAGGAATGCTGAAACCGGCCTCGCGGGCCACCTCCAGGAGCAATCGTCCTGGCTTGGTAGTGACCCTTGTTCCGTCGATGGTGATGCTGATCGTGTTGTCCTGCTGCATGAGTATCTTCCCTTCAGAAGAGTCTGGTAAGGTTCCGGGCTGCGCTCCGGAGTGATAGAATGGGTGATTGCCCGAGTGGGCAGAGCGACGCCTTGGCTATGCGGTCGGCGTCGTCGACCATCGATTCAAGATCGTCGCGGCTGAATGATCCCGATCGAGCCGCCTGTGCCATGGACCTGGCCCGTTGGGCTAGCCTCGCGGTACCGACTCGACACGGCACACATTTGCCGCATGATTCGTGCTTGAAGAAATCCATGATCGCCGAAATGGAGTCTGTCACCGATCTGCCTGGCCCCAGCACGATGATGGCGCCGGAGCCAAGCGTTGCGCCGGCGGCCTTGAGCGCGTCATAGTCCATGAGCAGGTCGAGCCTTTCGCCAGGCACGAAGGTGCCGGCCGCGCCGCCAAGCAACACCGCGAGCGCTTGTTTGGCGGGTTTGCCGCACGGGTCGACGACTCCGCCGGCCGCGGCTATGATGTCGCCAAGGCTTACGCCCATCTGCCACTCACCGTAGCCGGGCCTGGCCACATCACCGGAAACGCAGAAAAGCTTGGTGCCCGGTGATGATGCCGTGCCGAGTCGGAGATAGGCAGCGGCGCCGTGCTCCAGCACCCAGGGAAGGCTGGCTATCGTTTCAACATTGTTGACCAGCGTTGGCTTGCCCCAGAGCCCTGATTCGGCGGGGAAGGGTGGCTTGATGCGCGGGCTCCCGCGCTTGCCTTCGAGCGACTCGATGAGTGTCAGCTCCTCGCCGCATAGATATGACCCGGCTCCAGGTCTGACGACCAGGTCGAACGAGAAGTCCGTGCCCAGAATGCGCGCGCCCAGGAATCCGGCTGCGCGGGCGGATTCGATGGCAGTGCTCACGCGCTCGATCGCATGCGTATATTCACCGCGGATATAGACATACCCTTGCCGCGCGCCTATGGCATACGCCGAAATGATCATGCCCTCGATCAGCAACATCGGCAGCCGCTCCATGATGATGCGATCCTTGAAGGTACCAGGTTCGCCCTCATCGGCGTTGCATACCACGTAGCGTTCGCAACCTGCTTCGTCGGAGCATGCCGAACCCGCGGTCGCCCGCTCCTTGAGGCCCGTGGGAAAGCCGGCGCCGCCACGGCCGCGTACCTTGGCCTCGGCCAACTGCCCGACCACAACGTCTGGGGCCATGCGCAGTGCGGCCTTGATGCCGCTCCAGCCCCCGGCCTTGCCATACTGGTCGGCGCTTGTCGCATCGAGATCAGGTGGAAACCTGAAAATCGTGCGCATGCCGGAAGATGGGCCGATATCATCGGCGTACATACAGGTTTCCGGGACTGTGGCTCCGGCATGTCCCTGGTCATGTGCCCTGACCCCCGCGATGATGGCCGCTACCCGTTCAGGATCGAGTTTGCCATACACCGTGTCATCCAGCATCATCGACGGGGCGCCCGCGCATCGACCCAGGCACTGTGTCGTTTCCAGCGTAAAACTGCCGCTTGGATCGGTTCCTCCCGCGGGCGCCCCCGTAAGCCTGGAAATCGTCGTGATTATATCCACTGACCTGCGCGGGTCTACCGACCCGAACAGCCTGCATACGGGAGAGGCGCACACGCGTATGAGATGCCTGCCACGGGGCTTGAGACTGAGCATCGAGTAGTAGCTGGCCACGCCGGCGGCATCCGCCATCGATATGCCATAGGATCTGGCCAGCCGCTTGAGCTCGTCGGGGGGTATCCATGTGCCAGGCGCGCGTGCCTGGACGGCATGCATGTCCCCCAGAATCGTATCACGGCGTCTCATGGTCCAAAGTATAGGCCAGTTCCGGCGCCTCGTCAAAGATTCAATGATCGCTATATTATATCGATACTATTATATCGCCTTCGTCGTCGGCATGTCTCGGGGATTTGGCGTCTTTACCACGAAGAACTCGAGCGTCTCCGTCCCCTGATTCTGGATGGCCATCTTGACGTTGAAGGGCACCGCGACTATCGACCCAGCCGGGTAATGGTTGAACGGCTGATCCTCCAGCGACAGACTCAACGTGCCCCGCACGATAATCTGTCGCACATTGGAGTTGGCTACGTGCGTTTTGACCGATTCTCCAGGCGGCAGAACGATGTGGTTGATGCCGACGACATCATCATCGACGACCTGTTCCATAGTCTTGGCATCCGTTCTGGTATAGGCATAGGGCTTCTCTATCATGGTGTGGCCTCCGTCATGTCTTTCATGTTCAGGCTATCTTCGCGGCAAATGCCTTGCCGTATTCAAAGGCCGCCTTCAACGCGTCATCATCGGGATTCCACAGCGCCTTGAACCCCTCGTCGACCAGGTCGAAGCCTGACTCCTTGAGTGCGTCGGAGATGATCTTGACCGATTCACCCGACCATCCGTAGGTGCCAAAGGCGGCCGCCTTCTTGCCCTTGAACCTGAGGCCCTTGATCTCTTCCAGCGACCCGGCGACCGCGGTCAGGAGGCCCTTGCCCACTGTCGGCGAACCGATCAGCACGGCCTTCGACCTGAACAGGTCGGTCAGCGCATCGTTCTTGTCGAACTTGGACAGGCAGTGCGACACCACGGTTGTAGACGGCGAAACGCTGTTGATGGCCCGCGCGAAGGTGTCTGCCAGCGCCCGTGTGCCCTGCCACATCGTGTCGTACAGGATGGTCACTCGGTCTTCCTTATAGTCCTGGCACCACTCCAGATACTTGAGCACGATCTGCGTTGGGTTGTCCCGCCAGATCACCCCGTGGCTCGTCGCTATCATGGTTACGGGCAGCTTGAGCGACAGCACCTGATCGATCTTGGCCTTAACAAGGGCAGAGAACGGGGTCAGGATATTCGCATAGTACTTGATGGCCTCGTCATAGAGCTCGTCCTGGTCGACGAGGTCGTTGAACAGCTTCTCGGTGGCCAGATGCTGTCCGAATGCGTCGTTGGAGAAGAGTATCGCGTCTCCGGTCATGTACGAGAACATGCTGTCGGGCCAGTGCAGCATCGGCGCCTCGATGAACACGAGTTTCTTGCCGTTGCCCAGATCCAGCTCGTCGCCGGTCTTGACGATGTGAAAGTCCCAGTTCTGGTGATAGTGGCCCTTGAGCGACTTGACGCCATTGGCGGTGCAGTACACGGGCAGGTCGGGCCTGCGGCGCATCAGCTCGGGCATGGCGCCGGAGTGGTCGCTCTCGGCATGCTGGGCTATTACCATGTCCAGCTTGCCAAGGAGGCCTTCTGCCTCAAGGTTGTCGACGAATTCCTTGGCGTACGGACCCCAGACCGTATCGACCAGCACGGTCTTGCCTTCTTCTATGATGTAGCTGTTGTAGCTCGAGCCTTTGTGCGTCGAATACTCGTCGCCATGAAATCGGGTCAGCTCCCAATCGATCTTGCCGACCCACGATACGCTGGATGTCAGTGGCTTCTTCATGCAGGACTCCTTTCGACCGTCGTTCCCGGGTGGCGGTCAGCAACTCTGATGTATTGAATATGATATTGTTTGTTTCTCGTGTCAAGGTATTTAAGTACTCGAATGCGTATATTGTAATGATATTCTGCCCACAGGCGATGCCGCGCGGTCGTTATCAGTCGGCCAGCCGTTTCTCGCCGGACAGAGCGCGCTTGTCTGTCAGGTCCTGGCTGGCCTCGAGAACACCCAGATAGGTTCCATCAGCGTCGCGAAGCGCGAAATATTCTATATGAATGAAACGACCCTGCATCGATATCCAGAACGCCTCGCGGTCTTTTTCGCCGCGCCTGAACGCCTCGATGATCGCGACGACACGACCCACGCTGGCTCCAGGGTGGCAGTTGCGGACATCGCGGCCAACGATGGCCGGGCTGCGCGGAAAGATTCGGTGTGGCGAGTCGGAGAACCAGCGCACCTTGTCGTCGGCATCGACATAGGTCATGTCGACCGGCAAGGCTGCGAACATCGCGGCCAGCACCTGGTTGGACAGGCTGCCGGTGCGGCCACGGAAGCCTTCCAGAGCAGCATCGGCTGAAATCGGGAGGCTCGCCTGGACTTGGTGGCGGCCGAAGGAACGTATCGTGGCCTCGTCAAGGAACGAATACCCATACTCGCTCGCCTCGACGAACAGCATGTCGTCCGCCTCGATCGGCATCAGATTGAGCATCACCGGAAAGAGCGCGAAATCCTCACGAAAGACGTTGGCGTTCAGGTCGAAGTAGAGGCGGCCCAGAGCCTTGTTGAGCTGCGCCGGATCGAACCGCGCCTGAGGGCTATCCAGAGCGGGGAGCGCGGCATCGATCATGTGCGTCACCACCTCGAGGCCACGCCGCGCGTCGTCCTGTATCTCCCACATGACGCGTACGCAGCGATATTCGGGATTTCGCGCCTCGAACCACGGAAACAGGACGTTTTCCTTCTTGCGGTAATGCGCCTCCACGGCTCCGAGCCTCACGACAAGGGCACGCAGCGAAAGCAGCGCCGACCGCATGTCCCGGGCCGAGGCCCGCGCATCATTGATCGATTTTGCCAGGAGCTTGCCTTCATCCAGCACCTTGAGCAACCCGGCATTTTCGGTCACGAGCGAAGCGAACAGGCGCTCTCCCGGCCCCGGCGTGCAGCGATGCCGCCTGAGCGATGCCGACAGCAGGTTGACCAGCCGCGATATGGCCGGCTTGAGCAGTGCGAAATCGACGCCGGCCGCCACCGCCGCATCGACTGCGTTGACCAGATCCTCGGGGCGGGCGTCCTCGACGAGCGGCGTCGCCTTCTGCACCGCGTCGCTATTCCCGCCAAGAATCAGCGCATCGAGCAAGGTGGAAAATCCGGCGGCGCGGGCCGCAGCGTTCGTTATCGCCTCAGACATTGCAGGTACCTCGTGCTATAGTGTAGCATCCGACCCGGATGAAAGCGAGGCCAGAAACCAATGCCCATAGCCACTGCGGTACGCGCCAACCTTGAGAAAGGCTCGTGGATACGGAAGATGTTCGAAGCTGGAATTGAGCTCAAGGCCAGGCTCGGCGCATCGGCGGTCTTTGATTTTTCGCTGGGCAATCCCGACCTCGAACCACCACCCGAATTCATAGCGGCGCTGCGCCAGGCCGCTATGAGCGACGAGCTTGGCTCGCACGCCTACATGACCAACGCCGGCTATCCCTATGTCCGTGCCGCGATGGCGCGGAAGGTGGGCCTGGAGCACGATGTTCCGATGACAGCCGATGATGTGGTGATGACCGTCGGCGCGGCCGGCGCGATCAACGTGATACTCAAGACCATACTGAATCCCGGTGACGAAGTGGTCGTGATCAAGCCATACTTTGCCGAATATTCGGCCTACATCGACAACTATCGCGGCACCATGGTTGTCGCCGATTCGGCCGTCGATTTCTCGCTCGACCCCGAGGCCATTGCCCGTGTCCTGACCGCAAAGACCGCGGCCGTCATCATCAACAGCCCGAACAATCCAACAGGCCGCGTGTACCCTGCGGAGGCCATCAAGGCACTTGCTGCCGTCATGTCAGCCCACGCCAAGAGCAGCGGCCGAGCTCCCTACCTGATAATTGACGAACCATACCGCGACATAGTCTACGACGGCATCGTCGTGCCACCGGTACTGTGCTGCTATCCCGAGAGCATCGTGGCTTCAAGCTTCAGCAAGACCCTGTCCATACCCGGCGAGCGCCTTGGCTACATCGCCGTCAATCCGGCCTGTCAGGAAAAGCCACTCGTGATGGCCGGACTTACCGCCTCGAATCGAGTGCTCGGGTTCGTCAACGCCCCGGCTCTGATGCAGCGAGCCGTAGCCGCTAGCTGGCAGTCAAAGACCGATATCTCCCGCTACGCCCGCCGCCGCGACATGCTGGCCTCCGTCCTCCGTGACGCGGGCATCACCTTCGCCGCTCCCGAAGGTGCCTTCTATTTCTTCTGCCAGGCGCCTGAAGGCAAGCCCACGGGCAGCCACTCCACCAATCCGGGAGCGACACCCGATGTCACCTTCGCGATGGCCCTCAAGGATCACGGCGTGCTATCTGTCCCCGGTGTTGGCTTTGGCTACCCCGGTTGGTTCCGCCTCTGCTACAGCGTGCCAGAAGAGTCGATTGAAGGGTCGCGGGCGGCATTCAAGGCGACTATGGCTTCGTGGAGCTGAAGCACACCCGAGTTTGAATCACGCCCGGCGCGCCGATGCACGTTGAATATGGTTACAGAAAGGCTCTGGCCGAAGTCCGAGTGTAGGCCCGCTTGGACGTGTTTCTGCTTTCGGTTCCTGAGACTGGTGCCTCTGGTGCATTTTGAAATAACAATTGACAAAATGTACCGCGCATGCAATCCTATGATACATGATCGCCAGACTACTCGGTGAGAAGATCCTTGCATGGTCAAAGCAATACCCAGTCGTAACCGTAACCGGCCCAAGGCAATCGGGCAAGACAACCCTGTGCAAGGCGCTGTTCCCCTTGAAGCCGTATGTCTCGCTTGAGGATTTATCGATCCGACAAATGGCTATCGCCGATCCGAGAGGCTTTCTGGCCCGATATCCCAACGGCGCGGTGCTGGACGAGATACAGAGGGCTCCCGACCTCTGCTCGTCGATCCAGACCATCGTAGATGATCGGAACGAGGCCGGCATGTTCATCCTGACGGGTAGTCAGCAGTTCGAGCTGATGGGCGGCGTATCGCAGTCGCTTGCGGGTCGCACCGCTATCGCCAGGCTCCTGCCACTTTCCTACCGTGAACTCCACGACGCCGGTACGATCGGGTCTGATAATTCATTGGATTCAATCCTCCAGACAGGATTCTATCCAAGAATCCATGCGATGCATCTGGATCCGTCTGAAGCCATGTCATTCTATGTTTCGACATATATTGAACGGGATGTCAGGCAGTTGCTCAACATCAAGGACCTCTCCAAATTCGAGACCTTTGTCAGGCTGCTCGCAGGTCGGAGTGGACAGCTGCTCAATGCCAGTTCGGTCGCTGCTGATTGCGGCATCAGCCACGCGACTGCGGCAAGCTGGATTGGCGTGCTCGAGCAGAGCGCCATCATCTACCTCCTGCGGCCGTATTTCATCAACATTGGCAAGCGGCTGCTTAAATCGCCAAAGCTATACTTCCTCGATTCTGGATTGCTGTGCTATTTGCTGGGAATCCACTCAGCCGCTCATCTGCAGGCACACCCGCTTCGTGGCCCCATTTTTGAAAGCTTCGTTGTGGCAGAATTGCTCAAGTCCCGATTCAATGCTGGGCTCTCCGATATCTTCAGCTTCTATCGGGACAGCAAAGGACTTGAGGTCGATATCCTGGCCATCGATGCAGGAACTACGCTCCTGTGCGAGATCAAATCATCGGCGACGTTTCACGCCGATTTCATGAGTTCAATTGACCGACTGGCTGATTTCTTGCCCCGGCCTTGTGCAAAGGCGCTTGTCCTGGGCAACACCGATGATCCATATCGATACAAGGAATGCATGATTCATGGGTATCCCCATATCTACCGCATGCTTGATTCTCGGGTTTAGATCACACCGCACGTGGGGCGTGGCTATTCCCGCAAGGGGCATCGGCAGAAATTATTAGTTAGTCGAACCCTGCATCCACCCCCTCCCGGCATATGCGGGGAGCCGGTCGGGTTTCTTCTTCAGTGGAGTGGCGGCCCGCTTGAGCCAAATCCTTGCGGCCTCATCATTTGGTTTGTGCTGGCTGATGAACGGCCGGTCGGTGTACAGCCTGGCAAGCTGTGCCCTGATCGATCCGCGGTCGATGCCGGCCACCTCCGCGTGCACGGAAACGTCGGTCTGTGCCGATTCGACACGATACGGCTTCTGGTAGTTGTGGTACGCCATGTGGCAGGCGAACCGAGACAGCCCGTTGGCAACGTTGCGGGTGAAGCAGGTGCTCTCGCGCCGGAACGCCGCCAGATCCTTGCGGAGCTCCCGGTCATAGTAGTTGACGGCGAACAGGGGGTTGAGCAGGGTGCGTGGCGCGGTCGACGGCCACGTCATATGCCGCAGCGACCCGTCATGCATCGCCATGAGCAGGGGCCCCGTGTCCATGATGGCAGCAGGGTAGTCGCGGTGCTCGTCGGTCCACAGCTGGAGATCCGGCAGCCTGGTCCGGTCCCAGAGCGGATCGATGGTGGTCAGGAGGCGTGCGAAGGACATGCGGATGCCGGCACGGGGTGCGCGCCAGAGCTGCTCGAGCCGCCTGCGGCTGTCCTTCTGCGCCTTGCTCATGCGCCCCTTGCGCCTGATCGTCACATGTGTAAGTGCATACAGGAATTGGGAGTCCTTGCCGACCAGTATGTTGATCTGGTTGGGATGATACTGGGAGCGGTCGAATGACTCGAATCCGTCAGCGACCAGGTGTTCGCCCAGGGAGAGCGCGGCGATTAAGTCCGTGTGCATGGCCAGGCACGCGCGCGCGAGGCGGTCGATGCGGTTCTGTATGGAGGCGGTGGATGCTCCGAGGTGGCGGGCGATCGACGAGACGCTTTCGCCCTGGCTGATGGCGCGCTGGATCTCGCGGGCATCCAGGGTGCGCTTGGTATAGTAGCCATAGGCGAAAGTCCGCACGGAATACCCGCGGTTGCATGCGGTACACTTGAAACGGGGCACCTTGCCGACGACCGCGGTCATGTAGGAGCCCGCATGCTTCCAGTGGCCAGCGTAGAGCTCCGGTGTGTCGTGGTGGTGCGGGCAGGCAGGATTCGGGCAGAAGGGTGGGTTCATGGATACCTCCACCACCTGCTACGTGCACACGAACACCGGTGCTTGCAGAAGATGCAAGGTTCGACGAACTAACCATTGCTGATGCTGGCCTGGCGCTTCGTTACTTGCTATAGTAATGGAATGCACAACGATTCCGGTGCCACCATCGGCACATCCGGCCAATTGACAAACCTGTCGGTGGATACCGTGAGGGCTCTCTGGTCAAAGACATACAATACGCAGGGCAAGCCTGACTGGTCGCATATCTACCCATATTACCATCCGGACATCGTGTTCCAGGATTCGATCCAGCGCATCGAAGGTATCATGGAGTTCAAGGCGCTCTGTGAGCGGCTGACAACCAGATGCAAGGAACTGCGCATGGACATACACTCGGCCGCACAGGATGGCAACGTGATCCTGATGCAATGGACGATGACCATGATGTTCGAGAAATTCCCGAGCACGCCAGTCTATGGCGCCACGGCGCTTACCCTGCACGAGGACGGCCGAATCATAGCCCAGCGCGACTATTACGATCTCTGGGGAGACATTTTTAACGGAATTCCCTGGTTCAGGAAGGCATACCGAAAATTCATGCGCAAACGCTTCGGATAGGGGACATGATGAGCGCCAGAAAAGAATTGCCAGAGCAATTGCGGTTTCTCGAGAGCCGCAAGGCACAGCAGAAGACAAGCACCGAGTCGATGGCGGGCAAGATCTGCGTAGTCACCGGGTCTACATCGGGTGTAGGCCTGGAGGCGACGAGGCGACTCGCTGCGGGAGGTGCCCTCGTCGTGATGGCATGCCGCGACCGCGCCAAGGCTGAACCCATCCGCGATGCCATCGCCGCCGAGGGGGGCATCGCGCCGGAAATAGTCGTGGCCGATTTCTTCGACCTGGCCCAGGTCCGCGCCGCCGCCGCCGAGGTCATTGCGAAGCACAAGCGCATAGACGTGCTTATCAACAGCGCGGGGCTCCATGCGACGAGGCGGCACCTGACCGCGGCTGGCTTCGAACAGGTGTTCTGCGTCAACCACCTGGCCTCGTTCCTGTTCACGAGCCTGCTTGTCGATCGGCTCAAGGCAAGCGCTCCGGCCCGCATCATCATGGTCAATTCGGAAGGCCATCGGTTCGGTGGCCTGGATCTTGACGACCTTGACTGGAGCAAGCGGCACTACACGGGCCTGCGCGGCTACGGCGCCTCCAAGACGGCCCAGCTCCTGGCTGTCTGGGAGTTTGCCGATCGCCTCAGGGGCACCGGCGTCACCATAAACGCGATGCACCCCGGTGATGTGCGGACAGGCATTGGCCGCAACAATGGTATCGTGTACCGGCTGTTCCTGCACACAGTGATATGGCCGTTTCTCAAGGATCCCGCCATCTCGGGTGACGCGCTGTACTGGCTTGCCTCGTCGCCTGCTGCCGCCGATGTCTCGGGCAGATTCTTCCATCTGACCATAGAGGAGAAGCCGGCCGAGCATGCGCTGGACCGCGGTTTGGGTGCAAGAGTCTGGGACGTCAGCAGGCGCCTGGTCGAGCTGGATGGGGATCCGGCCTAACCAAGCTCCTTGAGTGCGCGGTCAGCGGCCAGCTTGCCAGTCAATATCGATATGGGTAGGCCTGAAGGGCTGAATGTCCACTGGCCGGCCTGGTATACATCGGGTATCGGGGTCAGCACCGATGAGGCGACAGCCGGTAGCGAGCTTACCGCGGGCATGGGCTTGTTGGTGAAGGCCCAACCGGTTATGGCCCCGCCGGTATTACCGGTCCGTTCAGCCAGAGTCAGTGGCGTTGCGACAAAGCTGTCAAGGACGGTGGCCGAGAGCCCGGGGAAGACGGCCGCATCGAGCAGCCCGACTATTCGCTTCGAACAGAATGACTTGAGCTCCTCGTACCATCCTTGTTCGCGAGCGTGGCTTACGAGCGCGTGGTCCAAGAGCAGGCTGATGATCAGCCCCGTCTTGCCAGGGGGCGCCAGACTCGGGTCGCGCAGGGCCGGACAGGATATCTCGAAGGTGTTCAGGTCAATGAAACGACCAATCCACGAGAAGAATTTCTCCTTGTCATCGGTGAAACGCCGTGTGCTGCCAACCATCAGTTCTGCCGGGTCGAGCGCTGACAACCCCGTCGTCACCGGGGTGTAGAAGAAGTGCGCGCTGGCGATTTCCGAGAAGTAGGCTGGTGCCAGGTCCACAGCCAGATACACGGTAAAGACCGAGTCGCCGCCGTGCTTGTCGGCGATCTGGGTAGCCTTGGCTCGTATGTGGGCAAGCGTCTTCTGATCGCGCACGGAGCCCAGGTCGAGCATGCGGTAGAGTGCCCGACAATCCGCCGCCCATATAAGCTTCCTATATGTATGGACGACCCCGGCGCTGTCGCTTACCGTCTGTGCCATCGGGTTGACGCTGACCACTTTTGTGCCAGTGGTGATCGTGCCGCCATGTCCGAGCACAAAGTCGCCAAGGCTGGCCGACAGCGTGCCAGTGCCTCCCCTCGGATAAGCGTAGTCCAGATAGAGACTGAAATACGACAGCGCGAAGAATGTCGGCGTCTTTTTGAAGAAGTGCTGGCCTATCATATCGATGAGGGCGCGGTTGTCGGTGAAGCGGGACAGGTACTCGTCCACCGGCATTGACAGCCTGGAAACCTTCGGCATCGTCATGATGTACTTGAAGAGCCATGGCAGTATTGTCTTGAAGACATACGGCATGTCGTTCTTCAGGTCCAGGAAGAGCGGGTTGTCTATGCCATAGAGGACGTCCATATATTCCATCACCCGTTCTATTTCGGCGATGATGGCCGCTATGTCTCTTGCATTGTCGGGGAATTGCCGGCACAGGAGCAGTCGGTAGGCTTCAAGGCTGGCCTTGCCGGACAGTTTTATCACATCGCGTCCGAAACCGACTGAGACGCCGCTTGTCAGAAAATCCAGATCGATACCCAGTTGTCTGAGCATCGGCCGGACGATGCCCGAGTCCTCTATTGCCCTGATCCCGCCATCGAACATAAAGCCACCGCGCTCGAACGATGTGACGAGGCCACCTATGTTTTTCTCCTTCTCGAGTATCAGCACCGTTCGTCCAGCTTTGCAGAGATACGCGCCTGCAGTCAGGCCGGCCATGCCGCCTCCCACTAGTATGACATCGTATGTCATGAGCCTCCCTCTTGGCGCATCCACCAGTGTATCGGCGACAAGCAGCCGCCCGTAATTTGACTATTACAATATATACACTATATCTTCCACACAGGAAATTAAAAGGGAGAATATATGAATGTGATACAGATGCTTCTGCTGAGCCTTGTAATCAATGCCATATTCTTCGTCGTCGCTGCATTGCTCCATACGGACGTATTTACCGACATCACCTATAGCCTTTCGTTCGTGGTGCTGACGATTGGTCTGCTCATCACCTCGCCGGGCCTGAGTCTTGTACAAGTCGCCACCGGTGCTGCCGTGCTGCTGTGGGGCGTTCGCCTTGGCGCGTACCTGTTCAACAGGATTCTGCATATCAAGGTTGATCACCGCTTCGATGACAAGCGTGATAATTTTATCCGATTCGGCTCATTCTGGCTCCTGCAAGCGATAACCGTCTGGGTGGTGATGCTCCCGGTGTACGGCATGATCTCGAAGCAGCCGGCGCCAGTGGTGCCGGCACTATTCATCGCAGTTGGACTCGCTGTGTTCCTCACCGGCCTGATAATCGAATCGGTTGCGGATGTCCAGAAGTACCGATTCAAGCTGAGCCCCGAAGGCGCATCCACGTTCATGGCGCACGGCATCTGGAAATACTCTCGGCATCCTAATTATTTTGGCGAGATTCTGGTCTGGTGGGGAATAGCGCTGCCCGGGATTCTTGTATTCGAAGGAGCCGCGTGGCTCTATATGCTGGGGCCAGTCTTCATAACCTGTCTATTGCTCTTTGTGAGCGGCATACCGCTCCTTGAAAAATCAGCCGACAAGAAGTGGGGCGCCGATCCGGCTTACACTGCCTACAAGCGGCGAACATCGATACTCGTTCCGCTGCCTGTCAGAAAGGCGGGGCTCGGAGCATGAGCGATGTACGGGCGCTCAACGGCTACATACTGTACAACAGCTTCATCTCCGGTTACGAGAACCTGCTGAAGCACAAGAACAGGTTAAATGACATCAATGTCTTTCCCGTTGCGGATGGTGATACCGGCAACAACATGGTGTCAACATTCTACTCCACCATCCAGGTTCCGGCCGCATCCCGCTCTGTATCCTTGACGATGCACGGGATAGCCGACCGCGCTCTGTCTGGCGCCCGTGGCAATTCCGGCATCATCGTCGCCCAATTCCTGAACGCGCTGGCCGTTGAATGCGCCGACAAGGAGACCATGACCACACGCGAGTTTGGCAAGGCGCTCCAGAACGCGGCTGCCCATACCTACTCCGCCATCGAAAATCCCCAGGAAGGCACCCTGATCACCATATTCAGGATCTGGTCAGACGAAATGTTCAGGCTCGGGGAGCTGTTGCAGGATTTTCGCGAGGTGTTTTCGAGGAGCATCCATGCGGCCCGTCTGGCACTTGAGCGGACAAGGGATCAGCTGGCTGTTCTCAAGAACGCGGGCGTGGTCGACGCGGGCGCCTCCGGCTTCGTCTCATTTCTTGATGGCGTCGTCCGGATGATTGCGGCCGGGGTCGTTCCGCCCAAACGCATGGCGTTTCCCCTGTCAGTCGAGGATGAGGAAGAATCAATGCACGATGCGCCCGAGTCGGCCGATACCATCACCTTCAAGTATTGCACGGAGGCTCTGGTACTCAGGCGGCGGTCAGACGCAGGGACCCTTCCAGCCGCAAGCACCGCGTTGCGCCAGGCTCTCTCGGGGCTCGGTGATTCCCTCATGATAAGCCAGGGGCGTGACAAGCTCAAAATACATATCCACACCGATGAGCCAGCCAGGCTGTTTCTGGTACTCAAGGATTACGGCAGGGTAATAGAGCAGAAGGTCGACGATATGCGTATGCAGTTCAATGCAGCGCATCATCCCGTTTCCAGGATCGCCATCGTCACGGATTCGATAGCCGACATTCCGCATGAATTGTTGGACCGCTACCAGATCCATGTCATTCCCCAGAAGATACTGTGGGGTGATGACGAATACCTGGACAGGCTTACCATTTCAGCCGAGACATTCTATCCGTATCTCGACAGCCGCGTTGATTATCCGAGCAGTTCCGTGCCTGATCCGCATCGGGTGGACCAAGTGTTCTCCTGGCTTGCGTCGCATTACGAATCGATCATCGCCATACCGGTCGGAAAGTTGCTGAGCGGAACCTGGCAGGTCATGCGCAACAGCGCAGACAAACTTGCCCAGCACGGCTATCCTGTTGCCGTTGTCGACAGCAAGCTCAACTCCGCGGCGCAGGGTCTGGTCGTGTTGGCGGCGGCAGAAGATGCCGCCGCTGGTCTGGCGCACGAAGATATACTCAGGCGCATGTCGGCGAACATAGCAAAGGCGCGCATCCTCGTAAGCGTGGCGACTTTCAGGTATATGGTTCGCGGCGGCCGGGTCAGCGCCCTCAAGGGCTTCTTCGCGGCACTGACCAATCTCAAGCCAATCGTATCGCTGGATCAGGAAGGCAAGGGCACGGCGTTTGGCGCCTCGTTTTCCCAGGAAGGCAGCGAGCGCAAGATGCTGAGGAGTATCGGCGCGCATCGCGCCAGCATATCGCGCTATGCCGTCGTGCATGCGGGCGTACCAGAACGGGCACGCCGCTATGCCGATGAGCTCGGCGCCATTCTGGGCAGTCCGCCCGAGTACATCATGGAGATATCTCCGGTGGTCGGCATCCACGCGGGTATCGGAGCCGTCGGTGTCGCCTATCTGTGATTTCGTGCATTGGAGCATCCATGTAATGAAAGGCGAACCATGAGCTTTTTCAACCCGGTACCGTTTCAGGGCGCTTCCAGGAAGCCTCCGTATTTCGAAGGCTGGTATTTCAAGAATGTATCAGCGGATATGCGGACGATATACTCGTTCATACCGGGCATTTCCAGGGACGCCACCGATCCTCATGCCTTTATCCAGGTGCTGAACGGTGCGAACGGTGCGAGTAGCTATGTACGTTTTGATTCGTCGGCGTTTTCCTATGACAAGCGAAAATTCGTCATCGCGATAGGTGACAACAGGTTTGCGGCCGACTCCATAGAACTCGCCATTGACGCCGCAGACATCAGCGTGCATGGTGCCTTACGGTATGACGGCCTCTCACCGTTTCCATCGAGTCTGTGTGCCCCGGGTATCATGGGCTGGTACTCGTACATACCATCGATGGAATGCAAGCACGCGGTCGTATCGGCCGACCACTCGATAGCGGGATCGCTCGACATTGATGGCGTCGTGCATGATTTTGGCGGGGGCACAGGCTATATCGAGAAGGACTGGGGCACGTCCTTTCCCGAGTCATGGATATGGCTGCAGTGCAACAATTTCAAGCGCGACCGCCTGTCGCTTTTCCTGTCCGTTGCCAAGATACCGTGGCTCGGCCGGTTCTTCCTGGGCTTTATCTGTTTTGTGTATGTCGACGGGCGATACTACACGTTCGCGACCTATAACCGTTCTACCATCATGAGCATCGACTTCAAGGATTCGGTGCTGCGGGTCTCTCTTGGAAATCGCGCGTACCGTCTCGACATTACCGCCGTCCAGGGAGCGGGCGGCCACCTCAAGGCGCCGGTGGGTTCATCACGCGATGGCGTAATGTCCAGGGTCATAAAGGAAAGCATCAATTCATGGGTCGAATTCGAGCTGTTCGACGCGGCGGGAACGAGCATGGTCCGGGACCAAGGCGGCGCCGCCGGCCTGGAAATCATGGAACGGATATTCAGCTACTTCTGAGATGCTGATGGTTCGTCTCCGAGGTGCTCATCCACGCTCCATGCCGCTCCACCGTCCGCCCCCAGGATTCCTGACAGGCAGGGCAGTGCTTCAACGAGGCTCTCCTTGAGTAGCCATGGTGGGTTGATGACCACAAGGCCGCTGCCCGCCATGCCCCGCTCGCCTGGCAGGCTGGACCGAACGCGGAGGCGTACATCGAGCCACCTGTCCGAAAGGCTCCGCAGTCTGTCCGGCAGGGTCCGCGCGTCGTCCCGTTCCAGCAATGGATACCATATCAGATAGACGCCAGTCGCGAATCGTCGCAGGGCATCGCCCATGCTCGCCACCACGCGCTCATAGTCTTCGGCCAGTTCATACGAAGGATCGATCAACACAAGCGCGCGCCTCGATGGTGGTGGCAGCAATGCTCGGAGTCCGCCAAACCCGTCGGCCGTTCGCACCTCGACCCGTCTATCGCCAGCAAAGAGACCGGACAGCGGAGCGCTGTCGCTGGGGTGGAGCTCGAACAGTGCAAGCCTGTCCTGCGCTCGCAACAGCGTGGCCGCAATCATCGGCGAGCCGGGGTATGCCGTCCCTGGCTTCGCGTACCCCGAGACGACCGACAGATATCGTGTGATGGCGGCGGGAACCGGTGCGGCCTGCAAAGATGCCGTCAGCCTGGCTATGCCTGTTGCCCATTCCTCGTTCATTGCCGCATAGCCCTCATGCAAACGGTACGAACCGGCGCCGGCATGCGTGTCGATGTATAGCAGCGGCTTGTCCTTCTTGACCAGCCTGTCAAGGCATTCGATAAGTACCAGATGCTTGAGCACGTCAGCGTGGTTGCCGGCATGAAAGCCGTGTCGGTAGCTCAACATCGGAAGCGCCCCTCGTCGATGCGTTGACAGGCACGTTGGAACAGCCAGTCACTTTCGCTCCAGTATATGCCATTTTGCAGGCTTTGAGGAGCTCCCATGGAGCGCATGATTGTGACATTAAGGCCGACCGGCCCAGCCAGTCGGCCTTCAGCGAGCCTAGACTCGATTACTTCGCAATCAGTCCCGAGATCATGCCGCCGGTAACCTCGATGCAGGTCGCGTTGACGGCATCGTTGCTGACGGCCCAAGCCATGGTGTCGGCGATCTCCTCAGGCTCGATCAGGCGGCCAAGGTGGACACCCGCAACTATCTTCGCGAGCGCTCCCTGGTCCATGCCCTTGACCATCGGGGTGCCAACGTAGCCAGGAGCTATGGACACGACGCGGATGCCGGTTATGCCCTTCATCTGGAATTCGCCTACCAGTATCTTTGGCCAGAGTGCCATCGCGGCCTTGGTCGACGAATAATTGAGCTGGCCGACGCCGCCTTCTTTCTGGATGGATGAAATGGTGAACAGCACACCCTTCCACCCATTGTCTACCATGCGGATCGCAGCCTCGCGCATCGTGATGAATGGACCGACAAGGTTGACGTCGATGACGGCGCGGAAGTCCGCAGTGCTCATCGAACGCTTGACTTTGCCGCTCTCCTTGTCTGGAGAGATGAACATGGCATCGCGTATGATTCCCGCGCAAGGCGCGACTATATTGATGGCGCCAAACTCGGCAACCGCGAAGTCCATGAATGCCGCGGTCGATGCGTCGTCGGTCACATTGAGGATCTTGCCCGCGGCTTTACCGCCGGCTTTGCGAATGTCCGCGACGACCTTGTCGAGACCGTCCTGGTTCATGTCGCCAAGTACTACGGATGCTCCTTCAGAAGCCAGCCTGCGCGCGACGGTCTCGCCGATGCCGCTTGCCCCTCCGGTAATCACAGCTACAGATCCCTTGATGATCATCGTTGCCCTCCTGATTGAATGACCACGGTCAATGACCGAGGAAGATGACGGGTCATTGTATATCAGGTGAGAGCATCTGTCAAAAAAATATTCTGTACAGTAGCAGGCTGTTGAAGTCAGGCTTTGCTGCCGGGAGTCCTGGTGCCATTGCCGGCGAGGGAGGGGAGTATGACGATTTCGCAGTACCTGAGCCCTCCGGAGACGAGGTCCCAATCGTTGTCGGAGATCGCCCAGTCCAGGAATACGGATCGCATGGAGCGGTTGAAGAACAGCGTGAGCTCGTCGGCGTCGACGTCGGTGCGGAATTCACCAGTGGATTGGCCGAAGACGATGATTTCCTTGATCAAGGCGTGGAGGTACCGCTGAGGGTTGATGAGGAATTTCTCGGCCAGGGGGTCTATGATATTCGTAGAATACAGGATCTTGAGCATCGCTAGCCCAACGTTGTCGCGGACGTGTTTGGTCTGAGCCCGCACGAATGCAGTGACCCGTTCCCTGGCGGAACCATATCGCTTCAGGTTATGCTGGTATTTCTCGTAGAATCCGTCTATCGCCTTGAATTCCTCGATTATGATATCGCTTTTTGTCCTGAAATAGGTATAGAAGCTGCCCTTGGCAGTGCCAGCACGGGTGGTGATCTCCTCAACGGTGACAGAATCGAAGCCTTTTTCCCGAAATAGTGTGACCGCGTTCTCAAACAGGATCCGGCGAGTCTCCTGAGCCTGCTTTTGTCTTTTGGTCATGCTTGTTTCCCTTGAGGCAGAAGAATTTATCAATGAGTATTTTAACATGAATCCAATATGGCGCACAACGGTACCCCCGCATACATGGGAAGCCGTGGGCTTCGTTGTGCGCCTGATATGCTAGCTCTCGGTTCGTTCCGATGGAGCAGCCACGATTCCCATGGGCTTGTCGTTGAAGATCCGCGGGTCCATGAGCCTCGGCGCCTGCCTCATTATCGGGACGAAATCCATCTGGTCAAGAATGTCCTTCTGAAGATCGACTCCTGGGGCAATCTCGACGAGCTCGAGGCCATCCCGGCCAAGTTGGAATACGGCGCGCTCGGTTATGTACAGGACTGGCTGGCTGGTCTGCACCGCGTACTCGCCGCTGAATGTCTTGTGCTCGACCGATTTTACAAATTTTCTGACACTTCCTTCCTTCCTTATGACTAACTTGCCCCCTTCAAGGGCGATTTCCAGTTCTCCAGCAGTGAAGGTCCCCAGGAAGAATACTCGCTTCGCGTTCTGGGTGATGTTGATGAATCCTCCCGCCCCGGCGAACTTCGGACCAAACTTGCTGACGTTGAGGTTGCCCTTCTCGTCGACTTGGGCCAAGCCGAGGAACGCGAGGTCGAGGCCGCCGCCATCATAGAAGTCGAACTGGGCCGGTTGGTCGACGATGCACTCGGCATTGGTGGACGCTCCGAAATCGAGTCCGCCTGCGGGGATCCCGCCTATCGGGCCTGGTTCCACGGTGAGCATCATCGAGTCCAGAATACCTTCCTCGGCGGCTACCTTGGCTACACCTTCGGGCATGCCTATACCCAAGTTTACCACGGCGTCCTCCTGCAGTTCGAGCGCGGCCCTGCGACAGATGATTTTGCGTTCAGACATCTCCATCGGGCGCAACGCCGCCATCGGAACGCGGATCTCTGCCGAATATGCTGGATTGTACTGGGTCGAGAAAGTCTGCCAATGCAGCTCGGGTGGCGCCTGCACGACGAAATCCACGAGCATCCTTGGTATCTTGACGTCCCTGGCCCCGAGCGATCCCGCCTCTGCGATGCGCTCTACCTGAACGATAACAATACCGCCCGAGTTCTTGACGGCCTGCGCTATGGCGAGGTTTTCGAGCACGAGCGCTTCCTTCTCGAAACTGATGTTGCCGTTCGCATCCGCTGTCGTGCCCCTGAGCAGGGCGACATCAATCGGGAATGATTTATACCAGAGATACTCATGTCCGGCCAGCTCAAGGAGTTCGACTATGTCCTTGGTGGTTAGTGGGTTCATCTTACCCCCGCCGTTCCGCGGGTCGACGAAAGTCTTGAGACCAACATGTGTGATATGGCCGGGCCTGCCTCCAGCGATGTCCCTGAAAAGATGGGAAATGCATCCCTGCGGCAGGTTGTAGGCTTCAATCTTGTTATCGATCGCCATTCTCCCGAGCGCCGGGGCAAGGCCCCAGTGGCCTCCGATTACCCTTGAGACCAGGCCTTCTCTCGCGAGGTGGTTGAGCCCCTTGCTCTTCCCGTCGCCTTGGCCGGCGGCGTATACGAGCGTGAGCCCTTTCGGATCCCCGGTCTCCAGGAACCTTTCCTCGAGCGCGATGGCGAGATGCTCCGGGAATCCGTTCCCCACGAACCCCTCGGTTGCCACGACCGAACCGGAACGGATATGGGCCACGGCCTCGCGGGCTGTGACCACCTTGTTCTTGGGCATATTCTCTCCTACGTTGAATTGGTGTCGCGAGCCACGTTTTCGTGGCGGGGCTGCGAGCGACGCGTCGGCTATGATACCGGGTGCGTCGATGTTGGCGGTCTGTAGGCGAGCGGTCGGTCCGGAATATATATAAACCGGATTGCTGGAACGTGCAAGCGAAAAATGAGAAATATCTAAAACGAATAAGTTAAGTCAATGACTTAAGTCACTCAGAAAATATCGAATGAGAGTGCTTATATCCGAGTATTGTATTGACTACTATCAGGTATGGGAATAAATAGGCCGTCAGACCAAGCGCGCCTTCTGCTTGAGCGTTATCGTGATGCAACACAGTGAGTCACTGTGCATTAAAAAAAATCTGTTGACAGAATGCAAATACCAGACATACTTGTCGATGACCAAGGTCACTGACTTGAATCGCTGAAAAGGAGATTGGTTATGGCTAATGCTTGCATCGTCGGTGCGTACAATACGCAATTCGGTTCGTTTATCCAGAAGAACAAGGAGACTGGTGAGATAACCGATACCAAATCCATCTACCAATTGATGGACGAGGCCATACGCGGAGCGGTCGAGGACTCGGGCATGGCACCCGAGGAGATAGATGCCATCTGGGTCGGCTCCTTCGCTCCTGCTCTTTTCACCAACCAGGATCATATCGGGCCATATGCTCTGGAAGCCTTCCCTGAAGCCTTCAGGTTCAAGCCGACCCAGCGGGTAGAAGGCGCGTGCGCCAGCTCCTCCATGGCCATACTCAACGCGATATATGGAATAGAAAGCGGCCGGTATCGTACCGTCCTGGTGGTGGGTGTAGAGAAGATGAACCTTCTCAAGACGGCCGGAGTAACGCACGCGTTAGCCGGAGCGTCATTCTGGCCCACAGAAGGTGGAAACGGGATGACCTTTCCTGGCTTGTTCGCGGAATACGCCAAGGGCTATCAGAAGAAATATGGTTTTGGGGACGAGGAACTGCGTAGGATGCTTGCTTCTGCGGGAGCCCTGATGTATCGGAACGGAGTGCTCAACCCGCTCGCGCATTTCGGCAAAGGTGGTCCGAGCGACAAGTACCAGTTGTTCACGGCAGATGCCATCATGGAATTGCCAGACGAGAAGAATCCGATCGTAGCCGCGCCTCTTCGTCTGCACGACTGCTCGCTGGTGACGGACGGAGCCGCGGCCCTCGTCATCTCAAGGACCGATATAGCCATGGCCCGCAAGGACTCTGTGGTCGAGTTCGCTGGCATCGGGCATACGACAGAACGTTTGGCAATAGCCAACAGGGAGAACATGCACGAGCTGATCGCGGCAAAGAAGGCGGTTGCTCAGGCATTCGTTGAAGCCGGAATAACTTCCAAGGATCTAAAGGCTGCCGAGGTCCATGACTGTTTCACCGTCAACCAGCTGCTGTGTACCGAAGCGCTGGGCTTGTCCAAGGATGGAAACGCGGGACACGACTATATCGCCGGTCGCTTTTCGCCAGGCGATGCCTGCCCGGTCAACCTTTCGGGTGGCTTGAAGGCCAAGGGGCATCCGGTAGGCGCGACCGGAGCATCCATGCATGTCATGCTCTACAAACAGATGCTGGGCAAGTCGATAGGCGCTGCCAGGGCAGCTGGCGCTCCTGACGTAGCCGCAACCCTGAATGTCGGTGGTTCGGCTGTCACCAATTCTGTCACCGTCCTAAGAAGGATCAAATAGCGCGTAGCGCTGCAGTACGGAGTCAGCCGTCGGCGCACGGCGGCTGGCTGCCTATCCAGGGGAAGGCAAGGAGGAACGATCCGATACGGAGCGGTGGCAGATCCGCTTCCGGGCGGTGCTGAAGGCGTTCGGTCCAACGATACCATAGGCACTTTCTGTCTATTCCTGAAAACCCACACACTAGAAACTGGAGGATCGTAATGGTCGGAGTCATAGGAATCATAGTGTCCCTCGGGCTGCTGATGTATCTCGCGTACCGCGGCATCTCCGTGCTCATTCTCGCGCCTATCCTGGCGCTACTGGCAGCCTCGTTCTCGGGAATGCCACTTATCGCGACGTATACCCAAGTCTTCATGCCCAACCTTGCCAATTATCTCAAGCTCTACTTCCCCGTGTTCATGCTCGGGGCCATCTTTGGCAAGGTGATGGAAGATTCCGGTAGCGCCAAGGCTATCGCCCACGCGATTGCCACCAGGCTCGGCAAGGACAAGGCTATTCTGGCCGTCGTCCTTACCTGCGGAGTTCTTACCTATGGAGGCGTTTCTCTCTTTGTCGTCGTCTTCGCCGTGTATCCGATAGCCGCCCATCTCTTCCGCGAAGCCGGCACCCCGAAGCGGCTCATCCCTGGCGCGATCGCACTGGGAGCATTCACCTTCACGATGACTGCGTTGCCGGGTACCCCCCAGATCCAGAACGCAATACCGATGACCTACTTCAGGACCACCGTGTATGCGGCCCCGGTCCTCGGCATCATCGCCGGCCTCATCATGTTCGGGGCAGGCACCTGGTGGCTGATGGCCCGCGCGAAGAAGCTCAATGCCAAGGGCGAGTTCTACGGTGACCACAAGGAAGAGAACCTCAAGGAGTTCGATGGCTCGAACCTTCCCAGCGTCTTCGTCGCACTGATCCCGATCTTCATTGTGCTTGTTCTCAATTACCTCATAGTCACGTTCGTCTACTCGGCTAATAATCCTGCGTTTGAGTACCTCAAGGCCAAGCCCTTCGAGACAACGATCAATTCCGTACGTGGCAACTGGGGACTGATCATCGCCCTCATCGCCGGCATCGTCGTCGCTATCGCGGTCAACTTCAAGCGTTTCAAGGTCCGGGAGACGGTCAACGCCGGAGTCTTTGGCTCGATGCTCCCCATCCTGAATACCGCCAGCGAAGTCGGTTATGGAAACGTCGTAAAGACTCTAGCCGCATTTGCCATCGTCCAGGCCGCCCTGCTTGGTATCTCGGATAATCCCCTCATCACCGCCGCCCTCGCGACCAATGTTCTCGCAGGCATCACCGGTTCAGCTTCTGGCGGCATGAGCATCGCGCTTGGAGCGATGGGCGAGACCTTTTACAACCAGGCCATCGCCAAGGGTATCAATCCTGAGGTACTGCATCGTGTGGTTGCGATTGCCTGTGGAGGTCTCGACAGTCTGCCCCATAACGGTGCCGTCGTCACGCTGCTCGGAATCACGGGCATTACCCATAAGCAAGGCTATGCAGATATCGGCATGGTCTCGGTGGTTATCCCTGTCGCCACGTGCGTCGTGATCATCGTGCTTGGAAGCATGGGCGTCGTCTGATCCCGTGCAGGCCGCGGCGCTTCAGGGGATGCCTCCTTTGGGGGAGTGCCGCGCCTGCTTGACGATCGACCTCGGCTTGCTTTCTTCTGGCAAGCCGGGGTTTCTATGTGTCAATGAACATCCCCAGAGTCAATTTGGCGCGTTAGGCGGGCCAAGTAACCGGGCTATTGGAACAGCACATCATTTTCATGGTAGTATATGGCAAATTACATGCTTTGAGGAGCTTCCATGAAACGCATGATGACAATAGTGATGATCTGCGCGGCGCTTGCCGTTCCAGCCTTTGCCGCCCCGGCACAGGGCAAGACCATCCAGCTTGCAGGCAAATCGGCCGATGGCCCGATGGGCATAGGCATCTTCCTGGGGCAGCCCACGGGACTTACGTTCGAGATGGACTTGTCCACATCATCGTGGGTCGATTTCAAGGCGGCCTGGAACCTCGCGGGGCCAAAAGGCGGCTACTCGATTCTGTTGCAGGGCAACTACGAGTATGCATTCCCCGGCATGTTTGCGATAGAGTCGGAACTGTTCACCCCATTCTTTGGCGGTGGTGCGGTCGTCGACATCAATGATACCAATGTCAACTTCGGGGTGCGCGTGCCCGCCGGAATTGCATACCGCTTCAGGCACATACCGCTCGAGCTCTTCATCGAAGCGGGTATCGACGTGTACCTGTTCCCTTCCTTTGCACTTGGCGGATCCGGAGGACTCGGAGCCAGGCTCAGGTTCTAACGGTACGGCGGGCGGATATAAGGGCGCTTATGGCATCGAGATCCGCGTCATTCGAGTCCGTCATACTGCGCGCCAAGGAAGTGCCCTCGGGCGCCCGTGTGGTGACGCTGTTGTCGGCCGACCAGGGCATCGTTGACGCGTTTGTCTTTGGCGGCGGCAAGAGCAAGCTGCGTTCGCTGGCATCGCCGTGGCATCGGGGCACGGCGTGGATATATCGCGACACAGCCAAGGACCTCATCAAGCTGACTGATTTTGACGCGATTGCAGAATATCCTGGCATCAGGTCGAATCTGGGCACCATAGGCGCCGCGTCATTTGCCAGCGAGTTCATCGTGGCGACGAGCGCGCTTGGAGGTGACTGGGCCGATGCGCTGGAGCTGACTACCGAGCTACTGTCTGCGATAGACGCCGCCGCAGATGCTCACCGTGGCGACATGGTAGACAAGGTTGTCTCGCTCTTCTGCGTGCGCGCTCTTGGACTGATGGGCCTCATGCCCGATCCCGATGAATGTGCCACCTGTGCTGGCGCAATGGGTCGCGATACGCTACACTGCTACTCCCGGCTATCAGGCGGCTTTGTGTGCGCATCGTGCGCCCGCTCCGATCCCGATACGCTCGATGTGCCTGCTGGAGCCCTGGCGTGGCTCGATGCTGCATCGCGGTTGCCTTTCGACAGGGCCGTGGGCATTGGTCTTGGAGCCGAGTCGCTGCTGGCGCTCAAGACGTGTGTTCTTGATCTGGCCAAGAGGGCGGTCGATACGCCGCTTAGGACCCTGAAATCAGGATTATTGTAAGGAGGCCGAACGTGAGGGCCGTCGACGTAATAATGAAGAAGCGTGATGGTGGTGAGCTGTCCCGCGACGAGATCGCGACTATCGTGGATGGGTATGTCCGGGGCGAGGTGCCCGAGTACCAGGTCAGTTCCTGGCTGATGGCGGTATTCTTCCGCGGCATGACGTTCAGGGAAACCGCGGATCTGACCGATCTGATGTTGCGCTCTGGCGCGACGATGAACCTGTCCGGAATCGCCGGGCCATTCGTAGACAAACACTCCACCGGTGGCGTTGGCGACAAGGTTTCGCTCATACTTGCGCCTATCGTCGCGGCATGCGGTGTCAAGGTTCCGATGATGTCCGGCCGCGCCCTTGGCCATACCGGCGGCACACTTGACAAGCTCGAGAGCATACCCGGCTACACGACGCGGCTTGACGAGCGGCAATTCCGCGAGTATATCGAGCGCGACGGCTTTGCGATGACCGGGCAGACAGACGCGATCGTGCCAGCCGACAAGAAGCTCTACTCGTTGCGCGACGTGACCGCGACTGTCGAATCGGTGCCACTCATTACCGCAAGCATTCTTTCCAAGAAGGTGGCCGAGGGAGCCGACGCGCTCGTATTCGACGTAAAGAGCGGCCCTGGCGCGTTCATGAAGACAGTCGCGGATGCCGAGCGCCTCGCTTCCAGCCTCGTCAAGACCGGCCAGGCGATGGGCAAACGCATCGTCGGCGTAATAACCGACATGACTGAGCCGCTGGGCAACAAGGTCGGCAACTTCTTCGAGGTTGAAGAGTCGATAGACTGTCTGCAAGGCAAGGGCCCGGCCGACCTGATGGAAGTGACATATCGCCTATCCGCGTGGATGCTGGTCGCCGCCGGCATCGCTGCCGATGTGGACGCGGCTACGAAGCTGTGCAAGCACGCGGTGGAATCGGGCAAGGCCTATGATCTGTTCCTGCGCAACGTCAAGACCCAAGGCGGCGATGTCTCCAAAATGCTGTCGCTCGTTGGCTCATACCGTTCCGCGCATTCGCGCACGCTGTCGGCTCCAGCCGATGGTTATATCCAGTCGATCGACGCGTTCAAGATAGGACTGGCGGGCGTGTACCTGGGCGTTGGCCGAAACAAGACCAGCGACCCGGTCGCGCCGGATGTAGGCTTTGTATTCGAGCGCAAGAAGGGCGCGCGCGTCAGCCGCGGCGACACGATAGCGATGGTCTGGGGCAAAGACGCGGCTTCGCTCGATGCTTCCTGGGAGCTCATCACGAGCGCCCTTGCCATTGGCGCCTCGGTGCCCGCGGCCTCGCCCCTGATCATCAAGGAAATCACAGCGCTATGAGATGGAAGAAGCGCGATGTCTCCCCTCAGGCCATCCGCGAGCTGGCGGAACGCTTCAGCCTCGATCTGCTGTCGGCGTCGGTGTTGGCCAGGCGGGGTGTTCAATCACCGGGGGACGCGCTGTTCTTCCTGGAGGATGATACCCGCTTTCTGCGCAACCCGTTCCTCTTCAATGCCATGGAGGATGCCGTCGATCGCATACTGCTGGCGGCTGACGAGGGTGAGAAGGTCCTGGTGTTCGGCGATCGCGACGCTGACGGCGTTACGGCGACCACCTTGATGATGGAGGCTCTGACCGAGCTCGGGATGGACGTACGCTACCGTCTGCCCAACGAGGACGAAAAGTATGGTCTGTCGCCGCTCGCCATAGACGAATTTGCCGTCGACTACGGCAGCCTGATCATCACCGTCGATTGCGGCATATCGAACCACGCCGAAGTGGACTATGCTGCGACAAAGGGCATAGACGTGATCATACTCGATCACCACGTGTTGCAGGCTCCGAAGGCGCCATCGGCCCTGGCCGTTATCAATCCCAAGCTCGACGACTCAGGATACCCGTTCCGCGACCTGTCTGGTTGTGGTGTTGCCTACAAGCTGGCCTGGGCATTGCGCTTCGCCAAGAGCGGGCTCTACAAGCAGGACGTGGCGCTGCTCAATGTCAGGCCCGTCACCGATGCCTATGTGGTCGAGGCGATACGCCTTTCGAACCTCGTGGAAACGGGCCGCATAACCGAGACGATAGTGCCAGGCATGGTTGAGCTTGAGCGCACGCGTCTCGTGCCGTTTCTAAAGGACAGGCAGATATTTGTCTGGGATGGTGATGTCCAGAAGCGGCTCCTTGCCAAGGCGCTCGGCAAGGCGGCGGAGGTCAACTTCTATGATATGCGTCCCGAGGTGGGGCGGGTCATACCGCAGACCGCCGGCGCCAGCTTGCTCAGGCTCACCGAGGTATCAAAGGTGGGGCGCTACGCCGGCAAGGCGCCCGACGAGCTTGATGTGTTCGCCAGCCTTTTTATATCGTTCGCGCTGCGCAAGGCGGGGTGCAGCGGCGAGCTCGACACCGATGCCTTGCAGCTCGTCGCCCTGTCGACGATAGCGGATCTGATGCCGCTTCGCGATGAGAACCGCATTCTGGTGAGGCAGGGCCTGGCCGCTCTCAACCGCAAGCCACGTAAGGGTCTGGCGGAACTGGTAGCCAGACAAAACCTGACAGGTAAACGGATCGGTTCAAATGACGCAGCCTGGCAGCTGACCCCGGTCATCAACGCGGCCGGGCGCATGGGAAAGCCCGATGTCGCTGTCAGGATGTTGCTGTCCGATGACGCCGCCGAGCGCGGGACGCAGGCCGATGCCCTGCTTGCCCTGAACCAGGACCGGCGACGCATGGGATCGGAGTGCTGGGACGCCGTGTTTCCAGCCGCGTGTGAGGCAGCCGAGGCTGCTGGCGGCAAGTACGTCATCGTTGGTCGCCCCGACATCTTCCGGGGCATTACCGGCATAGTCGCCTCGAGGCTCGCGGACACATTCAAGGCGCCGGCTGTGGCGGGAACCTTCATGCCCGATGGCACCGCGGTAGCCTCGGTCAGAAGCGCGCGCGGTTTCAACGTCAAGGGGCTTCTGGATTACTGCGCGGCGCTCTTCATAGACTATGGCGGACATGACGCCGCCGCCGGCTTCAGCATGGCCGCGGACAAGTGGCCCGAGTTCGAGCGCATGGCCGCTGAGTACCTTTCCGCCATCGACTTGGCCGAGGTCGAAGAAATAATAGACATCGATGCCGAACTCCCGCATGAATACATGGCACCGGCTCTGGCCGAGCTGGTGGAACGATTCGAGCCATACGGCGAGGGCAATCCTCCGCTCGTGTTCATGGCGAAGAACGTGCCCATCCTGCAGGTTGACATCGTCGGCAAGCACGAGAAGAGCCACCTGAAGCTGCTTCTGGACTTCGGATCCCACCGCTGGCCGGCCCTCTGGTGGAACGCCGCCGAGCGGCTCAACCGTGATTTTGTCGTTAGTGACCGGCTTGATCTGACCTTCAAGCTCCAGCGCAATTACTGGAACGGCCAGGAGACGCCGCAGCTGGTCATTGTGGACGCCAGGAAAGCTGAATAGGGTCCCTGTACACAAAGGCAAACCTAGTTCGTCGAAGCCTGCAACGGGGCTCATGAGCCACAATATCTTGGGCCTCCCGCGAAATGATGCCGCTTCCTATTGTATCGTTCTCCGGTCAGCACCAGGGTTCGACGAACTAGAGATTCTCTACCAAATCCCCGGCATCAGCCGCCATCGCGTCGCATGCGTATATTCCTCGTATCCAGGCAGTTCCTTTCGCAGGGTGCGGTCTTCGAGTGCGGCGCGGACCACCAGGATGATGAAAAGCAGGGCGCAGGGGATGTATGTCCATAGCGAATCGAATAGAAGCGGTATGGCGACGTACGACAGCAGGCTGCCCGCGTAGCCAGGATGGCGGACCAGTCGGTAGGGACCTGTCGACACGACGCTGTGTCCCCGTTCCGTCTGGATGCGCACCGTGCCAGAGAAGAACATGTTTTCGACCAGTGCCCACGAGGCGAAGGCGTAGCCGAGGATGATGAGAACAAGCGCCGCTATGTTCATCGCCGGGCCGAGCCGCGGAGACCAACGGTATCGCCCGTCAAGGCCCGCGACCACCTGCTGGGCGAGCATGAGGAGTGTCAGGAGCGACACTGCCACCTTGTCGAAGCTCTTCGTGTCCTTGTGCTCCAGGGACTCTGCACGTTCCTTGAGGATGCCTGGATGCTTCTTCGACGCAACGGCCCTGCTCGCGGCGAACGAAATCATCGTGGCCGCCGCGTAAGCCCACGCCTGCCACCAGTCCCATCGGCCCGTTATCAGGATGGGCAGGATGGGCAGGATGACCAAGGCGACCACAAGCATGACAACCGTCTTCCAGGTTATGTGATATTCAGGTGTTTCCATCGCAGACTCCTTTGGCAAAGGGATGTGGCAAAGCATAGCGCATAATGGGGAAGCCGGGAAATTTCATAAGCGGCCGGGGTGGTCGAATACGGATCCACTGCAATACTGAGATCCCTTCTCATATTCTGCCCTCGAATCATGCGCGTGACAATCGGGCTATTATTTGCTATACTCTCTCGACGCGCGTACCATCCGGACGCACGCCCCACCATAATGACCTGCCGCGCGGCAACGAGGAGATATAATGCCCGAGACCAAGGTTCTCATCAATCTTTCAAATCGACACATTCATGTCAGTGCCGACGACCTGCACGCCCTGTTCGGGCCGGACCACACGCTGACCAAGACCAAGGACCTGATACAACCTGGCCAGTTCGCCTGCGCCGAGACCGTCACGATCAAGGGCCCCAAGGGCGCCTTCGAGAACGTCCGCATTTTGGGACCGGAGCGCAAGGAGACTCAGTGCGAGATCCTTGCAAGTGACATGTTCAAGCTCGGCGTCGTCGGATGTCCCACCCGGGAGTCGGGCAAGCTTGAAGGTTCCTTTCCGTTTGATATCATCGGGCCCAAAGGTACCGTGCACAAGGACAAGGGCCTGATCATTGCCAAGCGGCACATACACTTCGACACCAAGAGCGCCGAGCGCTTCGGCGTCAAGGACACCGAACTGGTCGACCTGAAGATAGACGGCGAGCGTGGCGCGATCTTCCTGAACGTGATATGCCGGGTCAACCCGAGCTACGCTCTGGAGTGCCACCTGGACTTTGACGAGGGCAATGGCGTTGGCATAGGAAATGGCGCCATGGGAACGGTGATTCGCCGGGCTTGATGGCTGGGTATCCGGTCGCGGGGGCCTCCATCGCGGCGGCCACCGTTGAAACGGTTGTGCGTCGCGTTGTGGAGGAACCCATGAACAAGGTAATACTCAAGGCTCAGGATCTGGACGGTTATCTGACTGATGATGACAGGATCATGATAGAGCGCATGGACGGACTGTATCGCAAGGCGATGCTGTCGTTCAGCATCCTGTCAGCTGTGCATGGCGACGCGGAGCGCAAGAAAGAGGAATCGAACCTCATCGCGCTGTACAACGAGATGGGTGGCCTGATGCAGGAGATATGCAAGGCTGAACCACGCATCAAGGTGTATTCATTCGAGACACCACCAGAGCACCATGGCGAGGCGTCGAGGCTGATAGCCAAGCTTCGCGACATCAACACCCAGCGTCAGGAATTTACGTACTACACCCAGCGCGCCTACGAACTGCTCTTCGGACTTGCGTTCGGTGGAGCCAAGAGCGAGAACAAGAACTACTTGATTCCACGAACGCCGGTGACCAATCCGGTTCAGAATTTCGCGGTGCACAAGATACCCAATATCGACGATCGCATCGACAACACCGTGATGTGCGTGATGCTGCGTGGTGCACTGTTGCCATCGATGATACTATCCAAGGAAATTCAGGAATTTTCTTCCAGGGGCTATGTGACACCCTTCGCGCTGTTCAAGATCAAGCGCGATGATACCAAGAACGAGTCGACCATGGAGTATGTGCTCGACCTTGACCGCTCGTACTTCCGCCCCGAAGAGCTCGACGGCAAGGACCTCATCTTTGCCGACCCGATGAACGCGACAGGCGGCAGCCTTGTTACCGTGGTCAAGTACATCCTGGATCTTGGTGTCAAGCCCAAGTCTGTTCGGTTCATGACAATTATATCGGCGCTCAAGGGCGCGTTGCGGGCGGTGAGGGCCGTGGAGAACATGACCGTCTACACGTTGTGGATGGACCCCGCGCTCAACGAGATGGCCTACATCATGCCTGGCCTCGGCGACGCTGGCGACCGCATCAATGGCAAGGACCTGGATGATATGCCGCGCGATATGATCCAGCTCATAGCTGATTATGGATCAAGCATCGCCAGCCTGTACCGGGCGCAGATCAGGACTATAGAAGAGACGGTGCTCGGGCGATGATCGCTTTTCTGCAGACTGCCTGTCGCCACGCCGCTCGGGGTGCGGTCGCCGCGGCGCTCGCTGCAGCGATACTCACGGGACTGTCATCATGCGCCACGGACCAGTCGCAGCGGCAGGCGGTGGCCTGGGCAGAGATAGGCAATGCCTGGTCTGAACTCGGCCGCTGGGATAAGGCCGGAGACGCCTGGTCCCGGGCCATAGCGATTGATGCCGGACAGGCCGTGGCCGGATATAACCTGGTCAGGGCCCTTGCCGAGGCCGGCAAGTACGAAGAGGCGATAGCCACCGCCGACCGCTACCTGGCGTCTGACCCGGACAATGCCTCGGTGCTGTCCATCAAGGCATACGCATTGCACAAGGCCGGCCGCGATGCTGATGCGATAGTCGTATACCGACGCGTTGTCGTGCTGAATGGCGGAGACGCGGCCAGTCGGTATAATCTGGCCATACTGCTCGAATCGTCGGGCCAGGTGGACGAAGCTCTGGCTCTATACGACTCGATACTGGCCAGCCAGCCCGACGACGCGGTTGCCTCCTTCCGGAAGGGCGTGCTGTTGTTGACACGGGGCAGTGCCCTTGATGCCATTCCGCTGATCGAGCGCTATGTCGCCGCCCATGATGCTTCGCTGGAGGCGCAGAGGGCCTTGGCCCAGGCATACGAGCGGGCCAGTCGGTTTGCCGATGCCATCGACCGGTATGCGCTGATCACGGGACGCGAGGCCTCCGATGCCGCCTCATGGTTCTCGCTCGCTCGCCTCAAGCTGACCGTCGCGGCCGACGCCAAGGGTGGGCTCGAGGCGCTGAATTTGGCTATACAGCATGGCTTTGCCGACAAGGTCCTGGCCACCGAATTGCTGGCCTCACCGGGGCTCGTCGCGGCAGAGGATGTGCGCTCCGCCCTGGATGCGGCGGGCTTGCTCGCCGAGTCCGCCGCCGGCGGAGCGACCGAAACCCCATAGCTTCCGCCGCCGGGTCAAGTCGTCCATATGGTGCTATTTTCCTCTTGTGCTCCGGCCATGGTTGCGTATTCTTTAGTGCCATCAGGTAATGAGGAGGCAGCCAATGCGTCTGAACCCGGCAAGGCCGTGTGTCATCGCCCTGCTCGCCCTCGCCGTCCTGGCACCACTGGGCGCCCAGGCTCCAGCGACCGTCGCGCTCAGCGACTTCGTCGTCAATTCAGCCAATCCTTCGTACGCTTACCTCGGCAAGGGCTTCGCCGAGATCGTGGCCTTCGAGATGAAGAAGGCTCCGCAGATCAAGCTTGTAGACCGTGAGCAGCGCAACAAGCTGCTCGATGAGATGGAGTTCTCCCTGTCCGGCCTGACCGATCCATCGGCACAGCTGCAGATAGGCAAGTTGCTGTCGGTACAATACCTGGTGTCAGGCTCGATAACCGACATGGGCGGCCCGCTCCTTGTGAGCCTGTCTATGGTCGATGTGCAGACCGGCGTCGTGGTATGGAACGACCAGATCACCGGCATCGGGCGGCAAGTACGCATACATTGGCGCCTACTTTGGCAAATCGCTCCTCAAGCACTTCAAGGCGACTATCTCGAAGCAGACCGAGCAGACGCTGGCCGCTGCCAAGGAAGGCGACGCCGCGTCGGTGGTCGCGCTGTCCAAGGGCATAGCGGCGTTGGACGCCGGCAACAAGGACGAGGCGAAGAAGGACCTGGCGACAGCCAAGCGCATCGACCCGACCAATGCCGTCGCTCAGGCCTTCCTGGACAAGCTCGCCTCGGCATCGGCGAAGTTCAAGGTGGTGCCGGAGCGCTACGTCAGCTATTACAACCCGGCGTACCTCGGGGGGATGGAGAAGGACAGGGTGTATGGCTCATACAACTATGTTTCACCTATCGGCTATGACGACGAGCACAACTCAGAGACGATCGTCAGGACCGACGATCTCCAATGGGCGGCCGGCGAGCGGCGTTCCGGTGGTTCGCTTGGATACCAGTATCCAGCAACATCAAAGTTGGGTGTTGGTGTTGAATTGATACTATCTTCATGGAAGGATCTCATCTGTGAGTATCAGATCGCAGATTGGGTGACAATAGCCAATCAGTATATGGATTATGACGGGATGATCGTTGACTTCGGCTACGCTCTGAATCCGCGGCTGAGCCTCGGCGGAGCCGCGATCGCCGCATACGGAAGTCGCAGCTATTATGAGGATTCATGGGGTGGAGGATCGCCATACAAGGATGAGTCCCAATGGATATTCGGCGGAGTCCTTGCAGCCGTCGTCAAGAACGCATCCGGGAATTTATCCTGGGACGTGGAAGCGTCATGGTCATCCGAGCGGCTCTACTGGTTCGATCTAACCATTCCCACCTTCGTGCAGAACCGCGCGCCCGTATATGTGGAACAGACCCTGAATATGGCATTGGCGGACGGTTCTATCCTTTTGGCCCTGAAGCAGGCCAACGACATCTACACCGAGCGCGACCTGTACTATGGCCGGGCTACGCCGATGGTCGAGATATGGCCACTGCCGTACCTCGCGCTGCGTGCCGGTGGGGAGGGAAGCCTGATCATGCGCGATGGTGCACAGGCGTTCGGCTGGGGTGCTACTGGAGGTCTGTCGTTCAAGATCTGGAAGGCGACGGTCGACCTGAACTACACGTTCCGGCAGAGGCCGGCGAGGACTTTGGCGGAGATCGTGATTCCTGAGTCGATATTCTTCGTCACTGTCTCGATGGACGGACTTCTGAAGAACTGATTCTGTGTGAGTGAAATTTACATTGCCTCATTATCCGCATGGATGTAGAATCCTCTATATTGTTGCATCCAGGAGAGGACATCCGGAATGAAAGCGCTTGATTTGTCAGTCTACGGGATTTCAGATGTGCGGGCATGCTATCGCAATCTAGGCTTCGATGAACTCTTCGAGCATGAGACCGCCAGCGGCCTCGCGGGGCTCGAAAAGGGATTTGTGACTAACCTCGGTGCGGTCGCGGTCGATACGGGCAAGTTTACAGGGCGATCGCCCAAGGACAAGTATATCGTCGACGAACCGCTGAACCATGACAACATATGGTGGGCTGGGCCAGGCCGCAAGGGATCCGACAACAAGCCTATGTCCGAGGCTGTCTGGTCTGATCTGTACAGGAATTCAAGCGCCCAGCTTTCCGGCAAGAAGCTGTATGTGCAGGATGCCTTCTGTGGCGCAAACCCTAATACCAGGATAGCCATACGCATCATCACCGAGGTCGCGTGGTTTGCCCACTTCGTGAAGAACATGTTCATTCGTCCTACCGAGGCTGAACTGGAGGATTTCAAGCCAGACTTCGTGACCGTCCACGCCTGCAAGACGACCGATCCCCTATGGAAGGAACACAAGCTCAATTCCGAGGTCTATGTAGCGTTCAACCTCAAGGAAAAAATGTGTGTCATTGGAGGAACCTGGTATGGCGGTGAGGTCAAGAAGGGTTTCTTCTCGATCATGAATTACTACTTGCCCCTCAAAGGGATAGCCGCGATGCACTGTTCGGCCAACGTGGGGCAGCAGGGTGACACGGCGATCTTTTTCGGGTTGTCGGGCACCGGCAAGACAACGCTCTCGACCGACCCGAAGCGCAAGCTGATAGGCGACGACGAGCATGGCTGGGACGATCATGGCGTTTTCAACTTCGAGGGCGGCTGCTACGCCAAGTGCATCAATCTTGACAAGACCAAGGAACCGGAGATCTACGGCGCCATCAGGCGCAACGCGCTCCTGGAAAACGTCGTCTATGACAGCACGACGGGCGAGATTGATTTTGCCGACGGCTCAAAGGGTGAGAATACCCGCGTTTCATACCCGATAGACCACATCGCCAACATAGTAAAGCCGGTCTCGAGGGGTGGCCATCCCAGGAACGTCATCTTCCTGTCAGCCGATGCGTTTGGTGTCCTGCCGCCCGTTTCGAGGCTGAGCCGTGACCAGGCGATGTACTACTTCCTGTCGGGCTACACCGCCAAGGTGGCAGGCACGGAGCTCGGTGTAAAGGAACCCCAGCCTACCTTCTCGGCAGCTTTTGGCGCTCCGTTCCTGCTGCTGCACCCGACTACGTACGCGGCGGAACTGGCCAGGAAGATGCACGACCATGGCTCAACAGCATGGCTCGTCAATACGGGCTGGATAGGCGGTCCCTATGGAGTCGGCGAGCGCATCGGAATCAAGCCGACAAGGGCCATCATAAACGCCATCCTTGACGGCTCCCTGGACAAGGCGGAGTTCGAGACGCTGCCGATATTCGGGCTGTCCATTCCCAAGGCCATCGTGGGTGTCGATTCAAGCTTGTTCAACCCCAGGAACCTGTGGAAGGACAAGGATGCCTACGACAAACAGGCCAGGAGGCTTGGCGTCGCGTTTATCGAGAATTTCGTGACGTACACAGACACCGAAGAAGGCAAGCGGCTGGTATCCGCGGGACCCAATCCCTAGGAATCGGCTCCGCTAGTCCTGGCCGCCCAGTTCCAGAATCAGTTCAACCTCCCCGCGCGACAGCTTGACCGCGCGGGCTATTTCTTCGACCTTCCAGCCTTGGTGTGCCAGCTTGCGCACAGTCTCCTGTACCGACAGGCTTGGCGCGCCTTTGTCCTTGCGTCCGGCAGCAGGCTCGTCCTTGAGGATATCGTTGAGCAACTTGAGGTGGTCCTGGGTCTTCTTGTTCAGTTCGTCGAAGCGCGTCTCGGCACGGGCAAGCCACTCACGGGCCTTCTGGAGTTCAGCGGCGCGCTTCTCCGCGTCGACCAGGACGCCGTCCACCTCATCCAGCCTGACGACGGTCGCGTCGAGTTTGGGCTTCCAGGCCATCACCTCGTCGAGCGACCGCTTGAGGTCAATGACGCGGTCGGGTATCTCCCGGACCTGTGCGTCTATCGTCCTGACATTGCGTTCAAGCTCGCCTATGGCCTGGAAGTTCTTGTCGACGGCGTCCGCGGTCGCGTCCAGTATGTTCGATTTCTTCTCGACTCTGTCATACTTTTCGGCGGCCTCTCCCGCGACGTCGGCAAGCCTTCGCATCTCCGCCTGAATCTGGGTAATCTGGTCATTGTTGGCCGTGACCGACGCCAGCTTCTGGTCCACTGCCTGGGACAGGGCGATCAGCCGCTTGAAATCGTCTTCCATCGCGTCGAGGCGGCGCTTTTCGGCGAGGAAGCGGGCTATCTTCTGGCCAAGCTCGTCTTCCAGTCGCTTGACGCGGCCATACTGGGTCTCGAGTTCCGCCATCTCGGCGCGCCTTGATTCGACCCTGGCCATATCGGCCTTCATCGACTCCATCGCCTCGGCCAGCGCGGTCTTCAGCTCATCGGCCCGTTCGAACAGGCGCGTCTGGGTCTGGAAGGCCTTGACCTGCTTGTCCATCTCTTCGAAGGCCTTTTCTCGGTTCTTCTTTTCGTCGTCCATCGAGACGGCGATCTGCGCCTTGGTCGCGTCGAAGCCCTCCTGCAGTCCACGCGATTCACGCTTGTAGTCTTCTATCGCGGCATTCATGGCGACCACCGACTCGCGGGTCTTTCTGGTGGCATCCTGCGCAAGCGTGTCGTAGGAGCGCGTGAAGTCATCCAGGGCCTGGGCCGTCTTCTGGGCAAGCTCCTGGCGGAAGCGGCCTACCTCGTCAGACAGAGCCCGCACGTCGCGTGACAGCGAGTCGCGCTCGAGCTTGGCCGATTCCAGTACCTTGCGGCGTTCCTTTTCCCAGTTCTCCACTATGGCCGCTACATCGTTCTTGAATGATTCGGCCAGGGCGGAGACTGCCACCTGGCGCTCGCTCTCGGCCGACTTCATCGTCGCGGCGAACTGCGTCTTCCAGTTGTCGGCATTGGCCAGGAGCGCCGTTCGCGCCTCGTCGAAGCGGGCCCGGGATGTCGCGGCGGCTTCGGTGAGCGACTTGGTGTCGGTCTCAGTCTGCCGTTCGGCGACATGGACGCGCTCGCTGACCTCGTGCTTCCAGCGCTCCAGCTCGGCATTCATGAACGCGTCGGCGGCGGCGCGTGCATCATCCAGGTCGGCCTTGACGGAGGCCTTGAGCGATGACAGCGCGTCATCCGCCTCGCCGACGCGCGAACTGATGGCTGACCGGTGGGCATCGACCTGTGCGGTCAGCTTTTCCAGCTGATCCTGGATGCGGCTCTGCGTTTCCGTTAGGTGGGCGCGGGCTTCTTCCGACCACGCACGGTCGGTCTCGGCTCTGGCTGAGTCAGCTTCACGGATGGAGGCGGCGAGGTGCTCGTCCATCTCCGCGCGCCAGGTGCTGAACTTCTCGTCGGCGTCCTGCCTGCGCGTGCGGAGGTCCGCGAAGAACTCGTCTTCGAATATCTTGAGCTTCTCTGAAACGTCGGCATAAGCCTTGGACTTGAGCGCGTTGAGGTCGTTCTCGAGGTCCTTGACGGCGGAACGCACGCGCGTCGACTCACCACGGAACTCTTCCTCGAACGATGATTGCCGCGCTGCCAGATCCTTGCCGAACAGCGAGAAGTCTTCCTCGACGCGGCGTTCTACGCCGGCCATCGCGTCGCGCAATGCGGTTTCCATACGGTCGGCATCGATCCTGACCGATTCGAGGCGAGCCAGCCCGTGCTCTACAATATCGCGAAGCTCGGCGGCCCTGGTCTCGAAGCCGGCGAGCACGCGCTGCTCGAGATCGGCGCTTCTATCGGTGAACTTCGCGCTCAGTGCATTTATCGCATCGTCTGCCTTGTGTTCGGCCTGAGTCATCCTGGTATCGATCGCGGCCAGGCGGCTTGCCTGCTCCGCGGCGGTCTCCTCAATCCTGGACCTGAAGGCCGTTATCGATTCGGCTAGCTCACGCGCTCCGCTTTCAGCCTCGGCCTTGGTCTCGGCGACGCCTTCCTTGATGGTGGTTCGAATAGCAGCCTGCCGCGCCACGATCTCGTCCTGATACGCTTTTAGTGTGTCCTTGACCCGGGTCTGCAGCGCCTGTGCCGTCTCCATGGCCTTGCCTTCGACCTTCGCATAGCGATCCTCGTATAAAGCCTCGGCCTTGGCCACCCGGGCCTCGGCCTCCGCGATTCGTTGCTCGGTGGTCTCGAGGACCTCGTGCGCATCGGTCTTGGCCTCGGCAAGGAGCGCGTCGGCGTCCTTGCGCCAGTCTGCCTTGAATGTTTTGATCATGCCTTGCGTCTCGGCAATCTTCTCTTTGGCCTGGTCACGCAGCGTGTTGAATCGGTCTTCTATCGCCTCACCAAGCTTTGAACCGCGCTCGTCAATCCGCGTCCGCAGTTTCTGGAAGTTCGCTTCCTCGAGTTGCTCGCCGGTCTCCCGCGCTCGCCTGAAGGCGTCCTTCAGTTCAGCCTCGATGGCGCTGTAGCGTTCTTCCGCGGCGTTGACGGCCTGGGCGTTGGTCTTGGCGACGGCGTCGGTACCGTCCTTTGCCTGCTTCCTCAGCTCCTCTACCTGATCCTGCGCGTCATCGAGTGCCAGCCGCAGCTCTTGGGTGAATGCGGCCTTGAGCTCGTCCATCATGGCGCTGGAATCGGACCTGACGCCCTCGCGCAGGCCGGGAATGGAGGCTTTGAGCTGATCCATCTCGTCCTTGCTTGACTTGAGCGTCCTGGCGACGCCGTCAACAAAGGCACTCTCTTCGTGAATAGCTACCAGATTTTCGTCGACGCGCGCGCTCATGTCCCTGAGTTCGTTCAGGGCCTTGTCGTATTCGGCTATGCGGGAGGCCATACCGCCTATCGCATCAGCGCGCTCATTGAGCGCGTCCTCCGCGACCTGCACGCGCCTCAGGACTTCCTTGGCCGCCTGCTGGTGTACATCAAGGTCGATGGCATAGGCCTTAAGGTCCTCCGCGCGCTGATCGGCATAGGCTGCCATATCGTCACGAAGCTTGTCGGCGTATCGCTTTACCTTTTCGAGACTGCGGTTGTCACGATCCAAAACACGGTATATGAGCAACAGGATAAGCGTGATGCCAATGGCCACCAGGTTGCCAAGGTCGAACATGATTGATTTCTCCCATTTTCGATTCCGCCCGGGCACGCCATCATTGGCGCACCGGCGGCCGGGCCTGGCCCGATCCGTTTGAGTATATAGCACTATTGTCGAATAATAAAGAATAGCTAGTTCCCCGAACCTTGTGACGTGAACATGCAAGCGTCGAGGCTCCCGGTGGCGTGATGCCGGTGGAGGCCTCACGATGCAACCACCCTTCTGTCCCAACCCCCGCTGCTCCCATCACCGCGACAGCCCTGAATCGTATCTGCCCTACTGGAAAC
>Ga0307377_10000429_pt1 | contig 55921 bp, 40 predicted proteins | sample TR3MG_FD_202535 | JGI IMG/M metagenome (GOLD analysis project Ga0307377, IMG submission 202535) | Soil microbial communities from Risofladan, Vaasa, Finland - TR-3 | ecosystem: Environmental > Terrestrial > Soil > Coastal area > Acid sulfate soil | place: Finland: Risofladan, Vaasa | collected... | reverse complement strand
CCCGACGGCCAACCTGCCCCGTACCGTGCCGCCGCCGCAGCGGCCGGGCTACGTGCCACCTCGCTCGCGTCCGCCTGGCGGAGCTCACCCCCCCTCAGTCCCCCCCTCCAGGGGGGGAGGAGAGAGGGCCAGGGGGGGAGGGAGGGGGGAGGGACGCAGGCCGCGCCCGTGGAGTAGGACGTTGATCCAGGCCGGCTTTGCCGTCGTGGCAGTGGCCGTGCTGATGTTCTTTCTGGCCTTTGCGGCGGCCATCGTCGGCTACGTCGCCATCGCCAACCAACTGCCCTCGCCCCAGGAACTGCAGACCCGCCAGATCGCCTTCGTCAGCAGCAAGATCTACGACCGCCAGGGCCACCTGCTCTACGAGGTCACCGACCCCCAGGGCGGGCGGCGCACCAAGGTTTTTCTCGGCCAGATCTCTCCCTACCTGATCGAGGCCACCATCGCGACCGAGGACCGGGACTTTTACAGCCACCCCGGTTTCGATCCCATCGCCATCCTGCGCGCGCTCTATTACAACCTCTCGGAGCGCAGGATCGTCTCCGGCGCCAGCACCATCACCCAGCAGTTGGCCCGCAACGTACTGCTGACGCCGGAGGAGCGCATGCAGGAGACCGCCTGGCGCAAGATCAAGGAGGCCGTCCTGGCCGCCGAGTTGACGCGCGTCTATCCCAAGGACACCATCCTGGAGATCTATCTCAACGAGATTTATTATGGCAACCTGGCCTACGGCATCCAGGCCGCCGCCGAGACCTATTTCGGGGTGAACGCGCAGGACCTCACGCTGGCACAGGCCTCCTTCCTGGCCGGCCTGCCGCAGGCCCCGGCCACCTACGATCCCTTCGGCGGCGGCCACGACCTGGCGCTGGCCCGCCAGCGGGACGTGCTGGCGCTGATGGTCGAGGCCGGCTACACCACCGAAGCGGAGGGTAGTGCGGCGGCTTTCGAGGTGGCCGCCTACCCATTCGCGGCCCCGCGGCTCGACCTGGCCACGGCCCCCCACTTTGTCGTCTACGTACGGCAGACGCTGGAGGCTACCTACGGCCCGGAGGCGCTCTACCGGGGCACCGGGTTGCGCGTCTACACCACGCTCGACCCCCACCTGCAGGCGCTGGCCGAGCAGGCGGTGCGCGAGGGGATAGCGGGGATGGCCGACCGCAACGCGACCAACGGGGCACTCGTCGCGCTGGACCCGGCCACCGGCCACATCCTGGCCATGGTCGGTTCGGCCGACTTTAACAACGCAGAGATCGGCGGGCAGGTCAACGTGGCGCTGCGCTGCCGCCAGCCCGGCTCCTCCATCAAGCCGCTCACCTACGTGGCATCCTTCGAGCGCGGGTGGACGCCCGCGACGTTGTTGTGGGACGTGCGCACCGATTTCCCCGACGGGGCCAACCCGCCCTACGTGCCGGTCAACTACGACGGCGAGTACCACGGCCCGCTGCTCATGCGCGACGCGCTCGCCAACTCCTACAACGTCCCCGCCGTGGATGCGCTCCAGTTCGTGGGGGTGGATGGCCTGCTGGAGATGGCGACGCGGCTGGGCGTCGCATCGCTGGCCCATCCCGAACTCTATTGCCCCGAGTATCCTTACGACCATCCTCCGCCCTACGGGCTGGCGCTCACCTTAGGGGGCGGCGAGGTCAGATTGCTGGAGATGGCGGGGGCCTTCGCCGTGTTCGCCAACGGTGGCCTGCGCGTGCCGCCCAGCCCCATCTTGCGTATCGAGGACAGCCAGGGCCAGGTCCTGGTAGACAACGCGGCACCCACGGGCGAGCAGGCCATTTCTCCCCAGCACGCCTATCTGATTACCAGTATCCTTTCCGACCGGCAGGCCCGCTGCCGCGCCTTTCACTGCCCCAGCGTGCTCGAACTGACCCGCCCGGCGGCGGCGAAAACCGGCACGACCACCGACTTTCGCGACGGCTGGACCGTCGGGTACACCCCCGACGTGGTGGTGGGCGTGTGGGTGGGCAACTCGGACAACTCGCCGATGGTTGACCTGCCCGGAGGAGCCAGCGCCGCCACCATCTGGCACAACTTTATGGAGGCGGCCCACGCGGAGCGGCCCGTGCGTGACTTTGTGCGCCCGTCCGGCATCGTCGAGTACGAGATCTGCGCCGATTCCGGCGCTCGCCCCACCCAGTACTGCGCCCGGCGCAAGACGGAGGTCTTTGCCCAGGACCAGCCGCCGCTGGACGAGAGCCACGACTGGTACCAGGTGGTCAAGATTGACACGCCCACCGGGCTGCTGGCGAACGAGTCCTGTCCCAACCAGGTCACCGAGCAACGGATGATCGTCATCGCTGACGAGCGGGGACGGGAGTGGGCGCAGGCACACCTGGACGTTTTCGGAGGGTTGCCGCTGGCGCCGGCCGACTATTGCACCGCCGGCGCCGGGTCTGGGCTGGTCTCAATCGCCCAGCCCGCCTCCGGCAGCACCGTCCAGGGCATCGTGCAGGTGGTCGGCACCGTCCAATTGCCTGACCTGGACCGCTACGAGGCGCAATACGGCATCGGGGGGAACCCGCAGGGCTGGGGGTGGATCAGCGGGCCGCACCTGGCGCAGGTGCGCGATGGGCTGTTGACGGAGTGGGACACCTCTCACCTGGCTCCTGGCCCCTATACCTTGCGCATCACTGCCTTCGACCGCCAGCAGCATAGGGTCGAGGCGCGGGTGCAGGTATTGGTAGCCGGTCCGGTCGAGGCGCCGACGGCGACGCCGCTTTCTGTACCGACGGACACGCCGGTGCCATCGGCGACGCCATCGCCCACTGAAACTCCAGCGCCCACCGAAACCCCGATGGCAACGCCATTGCCTACGGAAACGCCGACGGGAACGCCGGCACCGGTACTCGAGCCGACCTTCACGCCGACCCTGGAACCGCCTGCTCCAGTTCCGACGGACACCCCTGAGGTTTCACCGACCCCGTAGCGGGGGGACCACCTGCCGGCGGTGGCCCGGCTCACGCCGGCAGGCTTTTCACGACCAGGAAGCGGCATGCCTCAGCGCCCATCGCCCGGCACTCGGTCTCGCGCACTTCGTAATCGTGGCCGGTGGCCCACTTGACTGCCTCGCTGAGGGAACCGGTGTAGAGGTGGCAGGCCGGGTGCTCCGCCTTGCGGCAGCAGCACACGCCGCAGGTAAAGTCGGCCAAGACGAATCCCTCCGGCGTTTCCTGTACCTCGATGCAGGTGTCGGCGTTCAGGTTCATCAGCGATTTGGCCATCTGGGTGAGGATGAACTTGATGCGTGCCTTCTGCGGCATCAGCCTCAGCGCGGCGCCGGCCACGCCCATCCGCGTGGCCTGTTCTTCGACGCCGTAGCGGAAGGAGGCCCGGCCGATGCGTTGCAGCATGCCCTTGCCGGCACGGCCGTAGAATTCCTCGACGGCCTGGTTGAGCGCGGCATATTCGACCGTCGGTGTGTCCTGCTCCAGGTCGTTGGGCGGCAGTTCATCCACGTAGCGCTCCAGCCCGGCCTGGCGCAGGACGACCTTGAGGCCGCCCTCACCCATTACTTCGCCGATCGCCAGGATCGCCTGGCGCATCAGGGCGTTGGTGAAGCGCCACTCCTGCGGCGCTCGACGTTCCTTGGACATAGATCCCTCCTCGCTCAGGCAAATCGTAATTCCCACGCTGTCACAGTGTCCCCAGTGGGCTCGAACCCGCAGCGGCGATAGAGTTGGCGAGACTTGTGGTTGTCGGTCTGCGTGTTGAGGGTGACTTGCTGTGCCCCTTGCCGCCAGAACGCGCGCAGGGCGTCGCACAAGAGCAGCGTGCCGAGGCCACGGCCCTGGTGAGCCGGGTGCACGGCGACCCGGTTGAGGTGGGCTGTGGACGGATGGACCTCCCCTTCGGCGTACCCGGCTACCGCGCCGGCCAGTTCCGCCACGGCGAAATGGGACGACGCAGCGGCCCGACGGCGCAGGGTCGCTGCGCTGTGCCACCAATGGGGCGCGAACGCGGCCTGATCTATGGCGGTCACGGTGGCGAAGTCGCGCTCTGCGGCCGGGCGCAAGCGCACGTCCGCCCCTCCCGTGCCAGGTTCGGGTACAGTGTGGTCGAACTTGATCAACGTGACCACCTCTGCCATTCGCCGGTAGCCGCGTGCCTTCAGGTACGGTCCAGCCCACTCCCCGTGATCCATCCAGGCCAGTGCCTGCGTCCCATGGTGGCGCAGCCTATCGAGAATGGGGGGAAGGGCCAGGTCCAGCCACTCCTCGACGTCGCAGTGGTCGTCCAGGACGGCCAGCCGTACCCAGGCCACCGGCGATTCATCCGGGTAGGCGAATAGGGCGCCTACCAGGGTCCCCCCGCGTTCGACGACTATGAACAGGTCGTCCGTCAGATGTTCATCCCACCACCACAGCCTGGGCAGCCGGCGATAGGCTCTCTGGTTGAGCGCCTCGAGCGCCGGCAGGTCGCCTGGACGGGCCTTTCTGGCCTCGGTCATCGCAGTTTTCATCGGGCTCCACTGTAACACATGGTGGGCTGGAGGTCAAGTCCATTTGCCTTTTTGCTTCATTTGGTGTACACTATTCGTACTGCTCTGGAATTATCAACTCACTATATCTCGTTTTGTTGGCTGGTATTGGCCACGGGTTGATCTCAAATGCTGGCGCTTCGAACCGAAGGTGCCGGATGGTACAGTCGAGTCCTTCTCTGAACCACACAATCGCTTTGCCAAGCATCTGGAACCAGGGTGAGAGGCTTGTCTCACCTGGTCGCTCCGCATTCGTAGGGTATGGAGGGCCGCCGCCTGGGTGGTCTTGGGACGGGGTTGGGGGATGGAAGTGGAAACACGCGCGTCTACAGTAGCGGAGCGGTTGCAGCGGGCGGTGGTGCCTGGTATGTGATCGAGATGGATTTGCTCTGCCCATAAGCGGGTCGGAAGGCCGTTGATTATAGTCTGAGATCAACGCGGACGGTTGTGCGTCCATGCGAGCCGTGGCTTGCCAAGCCACGGCTTTCGTGTTTATCCAGAGTGGCGGGTGACGGCACATGGCAGGAACAATCACAGCGCTGCGCTTTCAGAAGCGCGACGAGAATCGGGTAAACGTCTACCTGGATGGTGAGTTTGCGTTTGGGTTGGCCGCGATCGAGGCGGTCCATCTGCAGGTAGGTCAGACGCTGAGCGACGATGACGTCGCCCGGCTGCAGGAGCAGGACGAAGTTGAGCGGGCCTATGAGCACGCGCTTAACTTCCTATCATACCGCCCTCGCAGCGAGGCCGAAGTACGCCGCAATTTGCGCCGGAGAAACGTGGATGACGAGGTCGTCGAGGCGGTAGTCGAGCGCTTGACGCGGGCTGGGATGTTGGACGATCGAGAGTTTGCTCGCTATTGGGCGGAGAACCGCATCCAGTTCAATCCCCGAGGGGCCAACGCCCTCGGCCACGAGCTGCGGGGAAAAGGGGTCCCGGCCTCGATTATTGCAGAAACGCTGGCGGATTTGGATGAGGAGGCCGCCGCGCGGAAGGTACTGGAAGCCGGCGTCCGCCGGCTGGCGCACCTCGAGCCGGGTGATTTCCGCCGTAAGTTGGGGGCATACATGGCGCGCCGGGGATTCTCCTATGAGGTGATCGCACCACTGGTGGAAGAAGCCCTGGAGGCGGTCCGCTGCGAGGCTTTATCTGAAGAAAGTGAGGAATGAAGATCATGGGTGCAGATGTGTTGATAGCGATTGTGGCAGCGGCGGTGGGGTTGGTGGTCGGGTTAGCGATCGGTTTCGCAGCCTGGCGTTACCTGGCCCAGGCCAGGATCAAGGCGCAGGAGCAGAAGGCCGGGCAATTGCTGGAGAAGGCCGAGAAAGAGGCCAGCGAGATCGTGTTGACTGCCAAGGATGAAGTGCTGAAGATGCGGAACGCTGCCGAGAATGAACTGGAGAGGCGTCGCGCGGGGCTCCGGCGGGAGGAAGAGCACATGCAGCAGCGGCGCGAAAAACTGGACTACCGCCAGGAGCGGTTGGACCAGCGGGAGAACACGCTCAGCAAGCGCCAGAGTGCTCTCGACAAGCGGCGCAATGACATCGAACGGATGCAGCAGGAACAAATGGCCGCCCTGGAACGGATCGCGGGGTTGAGCCCCGAGGAGGCCAAGGGGGAACTGCTGGCGGCCGTGGAGAAGGAAAGCCGCCAGGACATGGCCCATGTGATCCGCCGGGTGGAGGCGGAGACGAAAGAGGAGGCGGACACACGCGCGCGCGAGATCATCACGTACGCGATCCAGCGCATGGCCAGCGAGCAGGTGGCTGAACTGACCGTCTCGACCGTCTCGCTGCCCTCCGACGACATGAAGGGACGCATCATCGGCCGCAGTGGGCGCAACATTCGCGCCTTCGAGAAGGCGGCGGGGGTGGACGTGGTCGTGGACGACACCCCGGAGGCCATCACCATCTCCTGTTTCGACCCAGTACGGCGTGAGATTTCGCGCCGGGCGATGGAGCGGCTGATCGTGGACGGGCGCATCCACCCGGCACGCATCGAGAAGGTCATCGAGGACAGCCGGAAGGACGTCGAGCGCGTCATCCGCGACGAGGGGGAGCGGGCCGCCTACGAGGCTGGCGTGCCTGGGCTCCACCCAGAGATTCGGAAACTTCTCGGCCGGTTGAGTTTCCGCACCAGTTACGGGCAGAACCAGCACGCTCACGCCATCGAGACGGCCAAACTGGCCGCCATGCTGGCCGAGGAACTGGGGGCGAACGCCGACTTGGCCCGCACCGGAGGGTTACTGCACGACATCGGCAAGGCGGTGGACTTTGAGACGGAAGGGACGCACGCCAAGATCGGGGCTGAAATCTGCCGCCGCTACAGTATCCCTGAAGAAGTGGTGGCCTGCATCGAGTCGCACCACCACGAGGTGGAGCAGGCCTCCATCGAATCCGTCATCGTCGAGGCGGCTGATGCCATCTCCGGTGCCCGGCCAGGAGCGCGCCGCGAGAGCCTGGAACTCTACCTCAAGCGTATCCACTCCCTGGAGGACATCGCCAATTCCTTCGAGGGGGTGGCCGAGTCCTATGCCATCCAGGCCGGCCGCGAGATCCGCATCATCGTCAGGCCCGAGGACATTGACGACCTGGCGACCGTGCGGCTCTCCAAAGACATTGCCAGGAAATTCGAGGAAAACCTGGAATATCCGGGACAGATCAAGGTGACGGTGATCCGCGAGGTGCGGGCGGAGGAATTTGCCAAGTAGTTACGGCAGGTAGGCGCGGGGATTCTGCTGTGCGCCGTAGTAGCGTACCTCGAAGTGTAGATGGGGACCGGTGGACCACCCGGTGCTGCCGACGGCCCCGATGACCTGCCCGCGCTCTACCGCCTGCCCTTCGGCCACGTAAATGTTGCTCAGGTGGGCATAGTAGGTGGCAAAGCCGTTGGCGTGGTCAATCACGATCAGGTAGCCGTACCCGACGTCGGTCCACCCCGCAAAACTGATGAACCCGCCGTCGGCTGCCAGGACTGCGCTGCCGGTGGGCGCTCCGACGTCAACCGCCCGGTGGCCGTACCAGTACCCCTGGGTGAGGCTGCCCAGCACCGGCCACTGGAAGCGCCCGGTGCCGCGGGCACCTTCGGGCACGGCCCCGGTGTAGGTCGTGACCACTTTGGGTACGTAGGGCTTCTCGCCGCCCGGGATGACCAGGTGCATACTTACCTGAATGGCGTAATCCGGAGGCGTCAGTGGGTTGTACACACAGGCGGTGATGGCCTCCGGCTTTACCTCGTACTTTTCGGCGATGGATGCCAGCGTCTCCCCCTCGGCCACCTTGTGGTAGGCTCCGTCCAGGGGCAGAATGGTCACTTCTTGCCCGATTCTCAACAGGTCGGGGGCATCCTCGACGGCCGGGTTGGTCCACATGACCGTGGTTGGTTGCAGGTCGAACGTGTCCGCGATGGACTGGACGGTGTCACCAGCCTGGACGACGTAGGTGACGATTTCGAGGCGTGGGCGCTTGGGGATGATCGTGTGCAGTTGGGCCAGGCGGACGATGGTGCCGCCGTTGGCGCTGGAAAGCAGGCCGCCGTTTTGCACATGCCTGGCCAGTACATTCTCTGCTGGCTTCTCGTCTCCCTCGTCTCCGGCGGAGGCCGGCAGGGCGAGCGCAGGGACATTGAAGGCGGCCTGGGCCGGCCACTTGATGCTGCTCAGCCCGATGGCCATGATCGCCACGATCACCACGGCCAGGTGGGCGCTGGTGCGTGTGAACACGGGGCGCCAGGAGCGCCAATCGCCGGTCAGCCGGTAGGCCGAGATCGCCAGCCACGCCAGGGCACGGGGCAGTCCCTCCTCGTACCCACGACGGAGGAAGCGCCCGATCGTGATGGGCGAGTCCTCTATCGGTGTACTGGTCAGCCTGGCTTTGTGCTGTAGTGACTGCATGGTCGTTCCTGCCCCGTGTGTGCCGTTTCCCGCTACTGCAGATAGGTCTGGGGGTCTTGCGGCGCGCCGCTACTGCGAATCTCAAAGTGCAGGTGAGCCCCGCTAGACCAGCCGGTGCTGCCGCAGTAGCCGATCAACTCGCCCTGGTAGACCGCTTCGCCGCATCCCACCGCCAGGTCGCTAAAGTGACCGTAGCGGGTGACGAAGCCATTGCCGTGGTTGATTTCGATCAGGATGCCGTAGCCACCGTTCCAGCCCGCGATCGTGACTACGCCGTTGTCCGCCGCGTATATAGGATCCCCCTCCCGGCAGGCGTAGTCGAGCCCGATGTGGGTGGGGTTGCGCCCGTCGTGAAAGTACCAGCCTGACACGGCGGAGCGGCCCGTGGGGTAGGTAAACCAGCCGTTCGCACCGGGGCCGGTAAACGCTACGCCGCTGCAGACCCCCCAACTGACCCACGCGGCTCCAGGAGTGGGGTATTGGGGTGGCGGTGTCCAGGCCACTTCCTCTCCCTGGCCGCCTGGCACGACGAGCAATTGCCCTTCGCGTGGCGGTTCCCCTTCCTCCAGGTCGTTCCACTCGTTGTACAGGGCTGACGCTTCTACCCCGTAGGCAGCCGCAATGTCTGTGACCGTCTCCCCGGCGAGGACGGTGTGGTATACGCCATCCGTGGGGAGGATAGAGATTTCGAGCCCCGGCTGAATGAGCCAGGGGGCGTCGTTGAGCGTTTCCCGGTTGCTCCACACGATCGTCTCGGGGGTCAGACCGAAGCGGGCCGCGATGTCGAAGATGTTGTCGCCTGGTTGAATGGGGTACGTCTTGACCAGCGCCCGCTGGCGCTCTGGAAAGGTCGTGTGGGGGACGGGCAATCGGGCCACGGCATCGGTGTAGGAGGAATAGAAGCGGCCGTTCGCGGGAGGCAGGGTGGGCGGCGGCGCTGTCTGCAACCCGGTGGACGAGGCCATGTCGAGGGGAAAACCGTCATTGGCGTCGAGCGAGCGACCTGCCGCGGCCCGGGGTTGCGGGATCCCAGCGCTACTGAGGCCAATCGTGACTAACGCAAGCAAGATGATGCTGAGATGGGCGGTGGCGCGGGTTAACAATGGGCGCTTGGTGCGCCAATCCACACAGACGCGCCATACCGCGGTTACACACCAGGCCACGAAACGCAGAAACAGGGGACGGCTATCGGCGGGAGCGGTGATTGGTGTACAGCGCTCGCTCGTCGCGGGTATCGGGAGTGATGATCTATCCATTTGATTCGACCCGAGGCTGTGCGAGGTCTTCGCCAGCCTCGCAGACATTATATCACCAAAGGGACAGGGTGACAACCTTCCCGAAGGCTCGCAGCGGGGACACCCAACACACGACAGGCTACTCTTGGATGGCGTTCTGGCATTCAAGGTGCGCTTTCGAGCCGTCGGGAAGGAAGCAAGCGCTGGAGGATGGGCAGGGCCTTCTCGATGGCCCGCGCCCGGTGGCTGATGCGGTTCTTCTCTTCTTGTGGCAGTTGGGCCATGGTGCAGCCGTAGCCGGGCAGGTAGAAGGCCGGATCGTAGCCAAAGCCGCCCTCTCCGGCCGGCTCGAACGCGATCACCCCCTCGCACGTACCCTCGGTGGTCACCAGTTCCCCGGCGGGTGTGGCGATGGCGACCACGCAGCGGAAGCGGGCCGTGCGGCGCTCCCAGGGCACGTCACGCAGGTGGGCCAGCAGCGCCGCCACCCGGCCGGCGTCGTGTCCCGGCGTGTAGCGGGCGGAGCGGACGCCGGGAGCGCCGTTCAGGGCGTCCACTTCGAGCCCCGAATCGTCGGCCAGCGTGAGCCGGCCCGTCGCGCGCGCAAGGGTAAGCGCCTTCTGGCGGGCGTTGTCGGCGTAGCCGGGCCCGTCCTCCGGGACATTCATCTGCAGGCCCAGATCGGGTGGATAGCGGAGGCGTGCGTTCAGCGGCGCGAGGAGCAGCCCGAGTTCTTCCACTTTGCCTGGGTTGTGGGTGGCGATGACAAGTTCCATGGCGGTACGTTTCTCCAGTCCAACCTGACCTGACCTAACGTTATCACGGATTGGCTGTTTTGGCAACCTTGGGTGTGCGAGCCCACAAGCCAAAATTCTTGACTACGGGGTATGAATGTGTTATAATGTGCCTACGTTGTAGGCCGTTGGAACCTCCCCAGGTCGGGCACCGGGGCGAAAAAAGGAAGCGGCTGTGGGATGCCTCGTGAACCTGCTATGATTCGTTTCGACGTTTCTACCCTTACCAAGGCCCGGCTTGGTGCGTCACTCATCCTGAATGTGGACACAGGGCCCCAGAATCTGGTTGACCTGGTGCTGGATTTTGTCCGCGGAACTGTCCAGGTGATTCGTGTACAGGGGGGCCTGCTCGTGCGAGGTACGTTGGGGTCACGATTGGGATTGGAGTGCGTCCGTTGTTTGGAGCCCTTCGTTCTCCCAATCACCCTCGAGTTGGAAGAGACGTTTCGGCTGCCGGGCGCAGGTCTGCGGCCAGATCTGACCTACGCCTTGAGCGACGATGGTTGGCTCGATCTGGCCCCGCTGCTGCGTGAGCAGGCGTGGGTAGCTATCCCGATGAAGCCTCTCTGTGACCCTGACTGCAAAGGGTTGTGCCCGCACTGCGGTGCCAACCTCAACCTCGAACCGTGTACGTGTGAAAGCGCACGGGTTGACCCGCGCCTGGCGGTGTTGAAGGACCTGCTGCGGTCGAAAGAGTGAATGGGCGCTGCAGAGCGCCCTGCTGTAGTCAATGGATTAGGAGCACCATGGATTTGGTTGGAGAACTGCTGGACAGGGCAGAGATTCAGGGCTACTTGACTACGGACGATATTATCGGTGTACTCCCAGAGGCCGAGGAAACACTAGAGCAACTCGAAGATGTCTTGATCCTGCTGCGAGAGGCAGGGATCGAAATATGCGACGAGCGGGATGGGGAGTCGGATGAGGGGGAGCCGCCGCTGGGGACGTTGGCTGGCGGATATGAGGTAGGTGACGATGGGGTCTTTGATCTGAGTGGGATCTCGACTGACGATACCGTGGGGTTGTATCTCAGGGAGATGGCCCGCGTGCCGCTGCTGACGATCGAAGAGGAGGTCCGGCTGGCCAAGGCCCTCGAAGCAGGGCGCTGGGCGCAGGAGACCCTCAGGCACGATGGGTCTGACCCGACGGAGCGGACGGAACTCGATCAGCGAGTGGGAGCAGGGTTGGCTGCGCGCGAGCACCTGATCAAGGCCAATACCCGCCTGGTGGTCAGCATCGCCAAAAAGTATATGGGACGCGGAGTGCCCTTCCTGGACCTGATCCAGGAGGGCAATCTGGGCTTGATGAAAGCGGTAGAAAAGTTTGACTACAACCGGGGGTATCGCTTCAGCACCTACGCCACCTGGTGGATCCGGCAGACCATCACACGGGCGATCGCCGACCAGGGACGTACGATCCGGGTGCCCGTGCACATGTCGGATCGCATCCGGCGGCTCTACAATACCGCTCGCTCGCTGGAACAAGAGCACGGTCGCCAGCCGACGCCCGAGGAGATCGCCACCGAAATGGACATGGAGCCGCGCAAGGTGCAGTGGATGCTGCGGGTTTCGTGGCGCCCGCTCAGTTTGGAACTCCCGGTCGGCGAGGACGAAGACAACGAACTGGGGAATTTCGTCGAGGACGACACGACCCCGACGCCGACCCAGAGCGCCTATCGGCACATGCTGGGAGAGAAGATCGAGGAGATGCTGGCCACGCTGAGCCCGCGCGAGGCGCGTATTCTGCGGCTGCGGTTCGGCCTCTTGAACGGGCGTAGTTATACGCTCGAAGAGGTCGGCCAAAAGTTCGGGCTCACCCGGGAGCGCATCCGGCAGATCGAAGGCAAGGCTTTGCGCCGTCTGCGCCATCCCTGCCGTAGCCGTGCGTTGAGAGACTATCTGGGGTAACGCCATGGGTTGGGAATTCCGTCGTTTCGCCATGATGATGCGCAGCCTGCCGTGGTGGGCAGAGGAGGAGGCCCTCCGCCCGCGATAGGCCGGTGCACGTTTCTGGCCTTACGGCAAACCACCGCCAGCCTCGCTGGCGGTTTTCGTTTATGATGGCCTATGTTGCAATACGCGCTACGCAAGGAGGAACGCCGATGTCTGAACATATTCTCGTCGCCATTGCCTGGCCCTATGCCAACTCCAAGATCCATGCCGGGAACGTCACCGGCTCCCATCTCCCTGGGGACATCTGTGCCCGGTATCATCGCCTGGCCGGCGACCGCGTGCTGATGGTCTCCGGCTCCGATTCGCACGGTACGCCCGTCACGGTGGTCGCCGACCGCGAGGGCAAGTCTCCCCGTGAGGTCTTCGAGCGCTACCATCACGGCTTCCTGGAACTGTTCCAGCGGTTGGGCATCAGTTACGACCTGTTCACCCACACCGATACCGAGAATCACTGGCGCGTGTCCCAGGATTTCTTTCTCACGCTGCTGGAAAAAGGTTACCTGTATACCCAGATACAGGAGCAGATGTACTCTGGGGTGCAGAAGCGCTTTCTGCCCGACCGCTACGTGGAGGGCACCTGCCCGGTGTGCGGCTACGAATTAGCGCGGGGGGACCAGTGCGACCGCTGCAGCACGCTGCTCGACCCGCAGGACCTGCTCCACCCGCGCAGCAAGATTGACGGCAGCACGCCCGTGCTGCGGGAGACGGAACATTTTTTCCTCGACCTGCCCAAACTGGCTCAGGCGGGGCTGGCCGGATGGCTCCAGCAGGGCAAGGAACACTGGCGGCCCAACGTGATCAACTTTGCCCGCCATTACGTGGGGGAGGGGCTGCAAGGCAGGCCCATCACCCGCGACCTGGAATGGGGCATCCCGGTGCCCGTTTCAGGCTGGGAGGGCAAGTGCCTCTACGTCTGGTTCGAGGCGGTCATCGGCTACTTTTCCGCCAGCGTCGAGTGGGCGCGCAATCAGGGACAACCGGAGGCCTGGAAAGACTGGTGGTACGATCCGGCGGCCAGGACGCTCTACTTTATCGGCAAAGACAACATCCCCTTCCACGCCGTCATCTGGCCGGCGGAGTTGATGGGGGTGGAGCGGCTCTACGAGGATGACCCATCTCGCAGGCTCAACCTGCCCTACGACGTGCCGGCCAACGAGTTCATGAACCTGGAAGGGCAGAAGTTCTCCGGCAGCCGGAACTGGGCGGTGTGGATGGACGAGGTGCTGGACCGGTACGACCCGGACGCGCTGCGTTACTACCTGACAGTGGCGATGCCGGAGGCGCGCGACACCGATTGGCTGTGGGACGAGTTCGTGCGCCGCAACAATGACGAACTGGTGGCCACCTGGGGCAACCTGGCGCACCGGGCGCTGACCTTCGCCTACCGGCGCTTCGATGGCCGCGTGCCTGCACCGGGAGTGCTGGAGGATCGGGACGTGCAACTGCTGGCCCAGATCGAGGCCGGCTTCCAACCGGTTGGCCAGTTGATTGCCGGATGCAAATTCCGGGCGGCGCTGGGCGAGGTGATGGCGCTGGCCCGCGAGACCAACCGTTACCTGGAGGAGAAGGGGCCGTGGTTCCAGATCAAGGAGCATCCTGAGGCAGCAGGTACGACGATCTATGTGGCTCTCAAGGCCATTGATTCGCTCAAGGTCCTGTTCGCGCCGTTCTTGCCCTTCTCGTCGGAGCGGTTGCACCAATACCTGGGCTACGAGGGTGCACTTTTTGGCCGCTCGTACACGGCTACGCTCGAGGAGGAACAGGGCCGCGTCCACGAGGCGCTGTGCTACGATGGCCGCGCTGCGACGGGCGGGTGGAAGCCCAGCGAACTGGCCGCAGGACAGGTGCTGCGCCAACCGGAGCCGCTGTTCAGCAAATTGGAGGAGAGCATAATCGAAGAGGAGCGGGTGCGGCTGGGACAGATGGGCCATTGACATTTTGTAAGGTGGGCAGTACAATCTTGTGGAGGAGCGGAGGGTACCACCGGTCGGGTGGGAAGTGCGGTGACATCATATCAGGAGGGTATAAGGATACATGAACAAGAAAATGTTGGGTGTGCTCATTCTGTTGGCGGTGGCGGCGCTGGCCTGTGCCTGCAATCTCCCGTTTGGGCCTGGGCAGCAGCAGACGCCGCAGCCTCCTCAATCCGACGTCATCTTTCAGGATGACTTTGGCAACTCATCTTCCGGCTGGGAGGTGGGGGATTACGAAGGTGGTAGCGTAGGCTACCAGGGTGGCGCTTATGCCGTCATCTCTGGCAAGACCAACAGCACGATGTGGGGTGTGGCGAACCGCTCGTTCGACAACGTGGCCATCGAGGTGGACGCCACCCAGGTCTCGGCCGGGCCTGAAAGCAACAACGACTACGGCGTGATCTGCCGGGAGCAGGGGGACGGCAACGGATACTACCTGCTCGTCTCCGGCGATGGGTTCTATGCCATCCTCAAGTCCGCACAGGACGAGTTCCAGCCGTTGGTGGATTGGACCGAGTCGGACACGGTCAAGCAGGGCAACGCGACCAATCGTATCAAGGCGGTGTGCAACGGCTCCACCCTGGAATTGTTCGTCAACGGGCAACGCTTGACGAGCGCCGAGGACAGCACGTACACCAAGGGGGATATTGCCCTGACGGCGACGACCTACGAAGACGTAGCCGCCGAGGTTCACTTCGACAACCTGGCGGTGAGCAAGCCGTAGCGTTGACTCTGTCTGCCCCGTAGAACGGCCCTCTCTCTGAGAGGGTCGTTTTTTTAACTGTTGACTCTCCCGCAGGTTCGGCCAGCCTCTGGACCAGGCATCTCAGGTGGCAATCTGCGGGAGGGTAGGCTGAGTAGTATTTGCAGTATGTCGGGGCTTGTGGTATCCTTGACGCTGGACAACTCAGTCTACCCTCCCGCAGGGTACGATAGGCCGTTTGAACCCGCAGGAGGGTTATCACAGACGAAGGAAGGGACACATGGCGCGCTTACACGAGTATCAGGGCAAGGCCCTTCTGGCGCACAAGGGTATCCCGATTCCCCAGGGCCGGGCGGCCGGTACCCCCGACGAGGCACGCCAGGTCGCGGCCGAGATCGGTGGGCCGGTCGTGGTCAAGATCCAGGCCTGGGTGACCGGCCGGGCCAGCCTGGGCGGCATCCGCTTCGCCCAGACGCCCGACGAGGCGGCCCAGGCGGCCGTTTGTATGCTGGGGATGCAGGTGGGTGGCTTTACCGTGGACAAGGTGATGGTGGAGGGGAAACTCTCCGTCGAGCGAGAGTTCTACGCGGGCGTCATCGTCAGCGACCGGGAGCGAGCGCCGGTGGTGATGTTCTCCAGCGTCGGCGGCACCGGCATCGAGGAGATCGCCCGCCAGCACCCGGATAGCGTCGCCAGTTTGGTGGTGGACGTCGAGCGCGGCCTGCACGACCACGAGGCGCGCAACCTGGTGCGGCGTACCGGCATCCACGGCCGCTTGCAGCAGGACCTGGCCGGGCTGTTGCTCAAGTTATACGGCGTGGCCCGCACCTGGGAAGCCCGCGCGGCCGAAATCAACCCGCTGGTGCTGACGGCCGACGGCAAGTTGGTGGCAGCGGATTGCCGCGTTACGGTGGATGACTATGCCGTCTTCCGCCACAAGGACCTGGGCATCACCTTCGCCCGTGAGTTGGACCGTCCGCCGACGGAACTGGAGCGCATCGCGTACGGTGTCGAGGAAGGGGACTACCGGGGCACCTTTTACTTTATCCAGATGGTCGAGGGTTTCCGGAAAGGGGAGGGGGTGGTCGGCTTCCACGGGGCGGGTGGCGGCGGCTCGATGATGAGCATGGACGCGGTGATCAACGCGGGGTTCCGCATCGCCAACTTCGTGGACACTTCCGGCAACCCGCCGGCCAGCAAGGTCTACCGGGCTGCTCGCATCATTCTCAGCCAGGGGCCGATTGACGGCTACTTTGGCTCCGGCTCGGGCGTGGCCAGCCAGGAACAATTCCACTCCGCCCGCGGCCTGGCGAAGGCATTCCTGGAGGAGCCCCTGATGGTGCCGGCCGTCGTCCGCCTGGGTGGCAACGCCGAGGACAAGGCGGTAGAGATCCTGGAACAGGTCAATGGCCGCATCCCGGCGCCGGTGGAGGGGTACAAGAAGACCGACACCCCCCAGTTCTGCGCTCAGCGGCTCAAGGCGCTGGTAGAGGGGTACACCCCGCCGGCCACCAGGCCGGCAGGACGCCAACAGCCGGCAGCGCAGCGTCCCTACACCTTTGGCACGGTGACCGGCGGCACGGTGACCTACGATCACGCCGTGTGTGCCACCTGCGAGAGCAAGGTGTGCGTGAAGGAGTGCGTGCCGCGTATCCTGGCGCTGAACGAGGAGGGCTGCCCGGTGCTGAACATCGCGCCGGAAGAGGCGCAGAAAGGCCGCTGTAGCGAGTGCCTGGCCTGCGACGTGGCATGCTATTTCCAGGGGGCGGGCGGCGGGTACGTGGATCTGCCGATCCCCGGCCTCCAGGAATACCGTAACCGGCATCAGGGCTAGGAAGCGAGGAAGCGTGAAGTGGCGATTCTGATTGATGGAACCAAGCGGGTCATCGTGCAGGGCATCACGGGCCGCGAGGGGCGCGCCCGCGCCAAACTGATGAAGGATTACGGCACCCAGATCGTGGGTGGAGTGACCCCGGGCCGCGGCGGTGAGGAGGTCGAGGGGCTGCCCGTCTTCGACACGGTCGAGGAGGCGTGCGAGAACCTGGGTACGATTGACGTAAGCGTGCTCTTCATTCCCGCGCCCCTGGTGCGCGACGCGGCGCTGGAAGCGATCGGCGCAGGCATCAAATTGCTCATCATCGTGCCGGATCGCGTCCCCATTTACGACGTGCTGGAGATCGTCGAGGCGGCTGAGCGGGCCGGGACCAGGTTCGTCGGACCCAACACGCTGGGCGTGCTCAGCCCCGGCCAGGGAGTGCTGGGGATGATAGGCGGGCGCGCAGAATCGGCCCGCGCCTGGTTCTTCCCCGGCCCGGTGGGCGTCTGCTCCCGTTCCGGCGGCATCACCACCTCGATGGCCTACTACCTGGCGCAGGCCGGTATCGGCGCGACCTCCCTGGTCCACGTGGGGGGAGATGCCATCGTCGGGCTGCCGCTGCCGGAGGTGGTGCGCCTGTTCCAGGCCGATCCGGAGACCAAGGCCATCGTGATGTTTGGCGAGATCGGCACCAGCCAGGAGGAGCAGGTGGCCGACCTGATCGAGCGCGGCGAGGTGACCAAGCCCTTGATCGCCTACATCGGCGGGAAGGGGGCCAAGAGCGGCACCCGCTTCTCCCACGCCGGGGCCATCATCGAGGGAGGGCGAGGCACTCGCGAGGGGAAGGTGGCCCGGCTGCAGGCGGCCGGCGCGCACGTGGTCGAGAACTTTGGGGACGTCCCTCGGGTGACCATAGAAATCCTTGCAAAGGTTGGCAACCTTCGCAAGGACTAGCAAGGAGAGAGCAATGGCCGATCTGCACTGGACCACCGCGATTACCTCCATCCAGCCCAATCAAGTGCGGCTGCGGGGGTACCGGATAGACGAATTGATGGGCCGCGTGACCTTCGGGCAGGCGGTGTATCTGGCGCTGAAAGGAGAACTGCCCTCGCCGGAAGTGGGCCGGCTGATGGACGCCATGCTGGTCTCTTCGATTGACCACGGGGCGACCCCTCCTTCGGCGCTGGCGGCCCGTACGGCCGCCTCCACCGGCGCGTCGCTGACCGCCAGCATCGGAGCCGGGGTGCTCTCTATCAACCGCCATCACGGCGGGGCCATCGAGGACTGCATGCGACTGATCGTGGATGGCGTCGGGCGGCTCGACCAGGGGCGCGCCCCGGCGGAAGTGGCGGCCGAAATGCTGGACGAACTCAAGGCCCAGGGGAAACGGGCCCCGGGGTTTGGCCACCGCATCCACACCGACGACCCGCGCACCAGGCGGCTGCTGGCCCTGGCCGATGAATGGGGGCTCAGTGGCAAGGGAGTGACGATGGCGCAGGCCTTGGAGGACGCGCTGGAGAAGAGCCTGGGGCGGCGGCTACCGCTCAACGTGGATGGGGCCCTGGCGGCGCTGCTGGTGGACCTGGGCTTTCCGCCGGAACTGGGCAATGCCTTCTTCGTCATCGCCCGTGTCACCGGGCTGGCGGCCCACGTCCAGGAGGAGATGGCCCGCCAGCGGCCGATGCGGGCCATTCATCCCACCGACCACGAGTACGACGGTCCCGCGCCGCGCGAAATGGAGTGACCGGGGGCAGGGATCGGGGATTAGGGATCAGGGATCAAGGACCAGGGACCAGGAACCAGGGGTCTGCGTTCATCTGTGTCCTCAAGAATAAGGAGGGTATGAGAATGGGCAGGGAGTTTATTCAGACGATTCTGGCGCGGCGCAGCATCCGCAAGTACACGGCTGAGCCGGTCAGCGAGGCGGACATCCAGACGTTGCTCGAGGCAGCCATGGCGGCTCCCTCGGCTTCGAATCGCAAACCGTGGCATTTCGTCGTGGTGACCGGGCGGCAGATGCTGGACGCGCTGGCCGACGCCCACCCCCACGGTAAGATGCTCTCTGAGGCGACGCTGTGCGTCGCCGTGTGCGGCGACCTGGCCGAGGGGGAGCGCTTCTGGGTGCAGGATTGCTCGGCCGCCACGGAGAACCTGCTGCTGGCGGCCACCGCGCTGGGGCTCGGTGCGGTCTGGCTGGGCGTCTATCCGAGGGAAGAGCGGGTGGCGGCGGTGCGCCAGGTGCTGGGCATCCCGGAGACGAGCGTGCCACTCAACCTGATCTCGATCGGCCATCCGGCGGAGGAGAAGGAGCCGCGCACACAGTACGACGGGGCGCGCGTGCATCGGGAGCGGTGGTAGAATAGCGGATTACGTACGATAACGGATTGGGACGGCTGCGAATTCCAGACGCTAACGGACAGGAGTAGGAAACTGGACGTGCGGGGTTTTCTGGCGTGGGCCGGAGAGACCGGCTTGCTGGTCGAGGTGGGGCGGGCGGTTGATCCGCACCTGGAACTGGCGCGCGTGATGGCTGCGCTGGAGGGCCGGCCGGTGCTGTTCCGCGCGCTGGCCGGCTTCCCAGGCTGGCGGGCCATCTCCGGGGTGTGCGCCCGGCGGCAGCACCTGGCGGCGGCGCTGGGGTGCGCGGTGCCCGAGTTGGTGCAGCGCATGGCGGATGCACTGGCCCGCCCAACCCCACCGCCGGTGCTCGACGCGGGCCCCTGCCAGGAGGTCGTCGAGCCACGGGTAGACCTGACCCGTTTGCCCATCCCCCACTATAATCCGCACGACGGTGGGCGCTACGTGACGTCGGGGGTGGTGGTTATCCAGGACCCCGACCTGGGGCGTAACGTTGCTTTCCACCGGCTGATGCTCCTGGACGAGCGACGCTTCGTCGCCCGCGTGGTCGAGGAACGAGGAACGCACACGGCGCTGGGCAAGGTCACCCGCGACCTACCCGTCGCCATCGCTATCGGCTGTCCCATCCAGGTGTTGCTGGCGGCGGCGATGAGCCCGCCCAAGGGGGTGGACGAATTGGGCATCGCCCAGACGTTGGCCCCGACCCCGCTGGTGCGCTGCCAGGCCGTGGACCTGGAGGTGCCGGCCGAGGCCGAGTTGATCCTGGAGGGGCGCATCACGCATACGCTGACCGACGAAGGGCCTTTTCCCGATCTGACCGGAACGATGGACGTCGTCGTGCGCCGCCAGCCGGTGATCGAGATTGACCGCGTGACCCATCGTCGAGACGCGGTTTTCCACGCTCTGCTCCCGGGGGGACTGGAGCACAAGAACCTGATGGGCATGCCCCGCGAACCGACCATCTTCGCCGCCGTCAACGAGGTCTGCCGTTGTACAGGCGTCTACATCACGCCAGGGGGCACTTGCTGGTTGCACGCCGTCGTGCAGGTCGAAAAGCGACACGAGGAGGATGGGCGCCGCGCAATCTGGGCCGCGTTCCAGGGGCATGCTTCACTCAAACACGTCGTGGTCGTGGATACCGACGTGGACCCGTACGACAGTGCGGCCGTCGAGTGGGCGATCGCCACCCGCTTCCAGGCCGACCGGGACCTGGTAGTTCTCACCGACCAGCCCGGAAGCAGCCTCGATCCCTCGGCCACGCACGTGCCGGGCCAGAAGACGCGCACGGCCAAAATGGGGCTGGATGCGACGGCTCCGCTCGGCGAAGCACGGCGAGGATATGAACGGGTGCAGTACGAACCGGTAGACCTATCCCAGTACGACTTGAAGGGCCGCCCATAAGCTGCGGCAGCGACTTGCACAATCGGTTGTCTTGGTGTATCATGATACTCAACCGCAACGGTAGAGACCAAGTCAGAGTGGGGGTGATATCTGTAGCATTGTAAGGCCAGGGAACTACAAGGAGGGAACAATGGACGTCATTAGGGTTGCGGCCTCTTCTCGCTCGACGGCAGTGGCGGGTGCCATCGCGGGCGTCATGCGGGAGCAGGGACATGTAGACGTGCAGGCCATCGGTGCAGGGGCGGTCAACCAGGCGATCAAGGCGGTGACGATCGCCCGGGGTTACCTGGAACTGGATGGGATTGACATCGTCTGCGTCCCTGCGTTCGTGGAGGTGATGATTGACGACCAGGAGAGGACAGCAGTGCGGCTGTGCGTCGAGCGACGAGGCTCTAGCGCCAAGACTGAATAGATCTGTACATTCGTGCACGATGCAACCTCCGACGCTGGGGTTCACCCCGTCGGAGGTTGTTCGTTATCGTCACAGGCGAGGAAGGTCGAGCATCAGTACTTCGATGGTAAGCCGGGGGTTGGCATTCCGGCTCAGCCGGTCGGCTGCGCTGCGCAGGGCCTCTATCGCGGCGGTGCTTCGTTCCACCCCCAGGCGTTGGGCCTGACTGCGCAGTTCGGTCTGGCGGTCCGCGTTGATGAGGGGGGCCTCGGCACCGGCGGCCACCAGCAGTACGTCGCGCCACCAGCCGATCCACAGATCGAGCGTCTCCTGCGCGGCGATGGGGTCGTGGGCCAGTTTCTCGGCGTAGCGGAAACGCTCCACGGTGGAGGCCCCCAGGAGACGACCCAGGGCATCCAGGTGTTGGGCGCGGCGCTGGAGGGCAGTTCTATCGCTGAGGGTGCGCACGGCCCAGCCCAACCGTCCGCCGGAAAGATGGGCCAGGAGCCTGGCCTGTTCTGGCTCGGCGTTCCAGCGCTCGGCCAGGGCTTGCTGCACGACTGCCATGGGCAACGGACGGAGGGGGATGTGCTGGCAGCGGGAGACGACGGTAGGGAGGAGGGTGTCGGCATCGCCCGCCAGGACGACGAGCACGACGTAGGGCGGCGGCTCCTCCAGCGTCTTGAGCAGTGCATTGGCGGCGGAGGTGGTGGCCTCCTCGAAGCGGCGCAGGATGGCCACCCGCCAATGGGCCTCCACCGGGGTGAGGGCGAGTTGGCGCTCCAGGTCACGCACCTGCTCGATCTTCAGGTTGGCTCCGGCCCGCTCGGATTCCACGATGTGCAGGTCAGGGTGGCTGCCGCTGGCAACCCGCTGGCAGGCGCGGCACGCGCCACAGGGAGGCTCTCCTGCCCCCTGGCATAGCAGAGCGGCGGCCAGGGCCCGCGCCAGGGTCGTCTTGCCCACGCCCGGCGGGCCGGTGAAGAGATAGGCGTGGGAGAGGCTATCACAGGCCACGGCTCGTTGCAGGAATCGCACGGCCCATGCGTGTCCCACGATGTTCCAGGCGCTGTCGGTCTTCATCGGGTAGAATTGTAGCATAATGGGCTGCTCTTGCAAAATGGCACCAGGGGTGGTATAATTTAGTCAACTCGGGCGGTTAGCTCAGATGGCCAGAGCGCCACGTTGACATCGTGGAGGTCACAAGTTCAAGTCTTGTACCGCCCACCAGGCCGGCTGGCAGCCTCGCTGGCCGGAGAACAGGTACAGAGGTATGCACCGACAGTTTCGAGTTCTTGTCGTAGACGATCAACCCGATATATTGGCGGTCATGCGGGCAATCCTGACAACCGAAGGTTTCGACGTCGTCACCGCTCAGGATGCACTGTCCGGGCTGCGCTCTGCCTACAAAGTTCATCCTGATGCCATCTTGCTGGACGTCATGATGCCCAACGTGGACGGCTTCGAGGCCTGTCGCCGCCTGCGGGAGATGACGGACGTGCCCATCATCTTCGTCACGGCCAAGGGCACGATTGAGGACATCGTCAAGGGCCTTTCGCTTGGCGCAGACGACTACCTGGTCAAGCCCTTCGAGCGTTCGGAGTTGGTCAGCCGCCTGGTCGCCAGCCTGCGCCGCGCGGGCGAGCGCACCGACGCGGGCGGCGATTTTCTTTTTCCTGCCGCGTCTATCATGCTGGACTGCGACCGCCATGAACTGGTGATCGGGAAGCGGACCGTGTACCTGACGCCCAAAGAGTTTGAGGTGCTCCGGTTGCTGATCCGCCACGCCGGCAAGGTCCTCAGCACCGACGCGGTCCTGACCCGAGTCTGGGGCCCTGAGTGGATCGGTGAGCCGGACCTGGTGAAACAGTACGTGTACCGCCTGCGCCGGAAGATCGAGGAGGACCCCGACTCGCCCAAATACCTCCATACTGTCCGAGGCGGAGGATATTACTTCGACGCCGAGGATCTCCTCTAGTACTCTTGCCGCTATCTGACGTTGCCGTTTGGGCCCTCTCCTTCAATAGGAGAGGGCCTTTTGTTACTTTCTTTACTTTTCTTTTACCTGTACCATACGGTTCCTGGTTATACTGGCGTATGGTGAGGGTTCGACCGTGGTGGTAACTGTCACCCTCCCGCAGGTTCGGACGACGCGTATGGGTACATCCGTTTGAGGTGCTAGCGTGGTTAATCGTAACCTGCGGGAGGGTAGGCTGATCACTGGAGGGAGGGACTGCAACACACCAAGAACCACGTACTCAATGAGGGGCGCGGGCAGGTTCTGACGGTAGCCCGCCAGGGGAGGTGAAATCACGATGAATGAAAAGGTCCTGGTCATTGACGACGATTCTGGTTTGACTACGCTCATGCGGCTTGGGTTAGAGCGGGAAGGGTTTACGGTCGTCACTGCCAGCAGTGGCAAGGATGGGCTGCGGCGGGCCTACGAGGCCCGTCCTGACATCATCATCCTGGACGTCTCAATGCCGGACATGGACGGTTGGACCACGTGCCAGCGGCTGCGCAGCATGTGCGATACCCCGGTCATCATGCTCACGGCCAAGACGGGCCGGGAAGACGTCCTCAGGGGACTCTCGATCGGAGCCGATGACTATTTGACCAAGCCATGCAGTTTCGACGAGTTGAAGGCCCGCATCCGCACCGTCTTGCGCCGGACCAGGGGGGATCCCGGCGAAGCCTGGCGGGCTACCTACGATGACGGCAATCTCTGCGTTGACCTGAAGGATGGGGTCGTCACGCGGCGCGGGCAAGAGGTCCATCTCACGCCCACGGAGACTCGCCTGTTGATGTACCTGGTCGGCCAGAAGGGGCGGGTCGTTTCCCACAAGGAGTTACTCACCAGCGTGTGGGGGCCGGAGTATGCGGACGAGGTGGGTTACTTGAGCGTGTACATTCGCTACCTGCGGCAAAAGATCGAGGACGATCCGGCCAATCCACGCTACATCTGCACGCGCTGGCGGATGGGCTATTACTTCGCGGGGAATGGGGGGCTGCGGCCAGAGTCCGAAGACGCGCAGAAGAAAACTGTGGATTGATGCGCCTTCTTGTTCCACCTGATCTCTTGTGCTGCTTCCCCTGTTGATTGTGCCTGCATTTGAATACCCTGTGGGGCGGATATTGAGCGAGGAGTGTATATGGAGATCCGCAAGTATCTGAGACTTGTCACGCGGTGGCGGTGGTTGCTGGTGGTGAGTGTGATCATTCCGATGGTAGCCAGTTACTACTTTGCCTCTCAGCAATCTGAACTCTATCAGGCTAAGGCAACGATCATGGTGGGCACCAGTCTCCAGAACCCTGATCCAGAGTTAGGGCAGATGAGCCTCAGCAATACCCTGGCCGCTGCCTATGCTGAGCTGGTCAGGCAGGCGCCTATTACTGAAGCGGTCATAGAGAGACTGGGACTGGAGAGAACACCGGCGCAGTTGGCGGAACAAATCGCGACTGCGGCCCGTTCAGGAGCGTATCTCCTGGAAATATGGGTAACCGACACCAATCCCGAGGCAGCGGCTTTGATTGCCAACGCTCTGGCCGATGAGCTGATGCGCCGGAGTCCAGCCTCGGGGGGAAGTGACCCGGAGCAGCAGGAATTCATCCGCGGCCAGTTGGAGGAACTCAGGGCAAAGATCGGGAGCGTCAACCAACAGATTGATGACCTGGCTGCTTCTCTGGCCGAGTTGACCTCGGCTGCCGAGATCCAGGATGCTCAGGACCGGCTGGCGGCGCTGGAAGAGGTGAAATCTACCTACCAGACCACGTACGCCGATTTGCTGCGTTCCTATAGCGCGGAATCGCCTAACGCTCTTTCGCTTTTTGAACCGGCCGCGGTGCCCCAATGGCCGATGCCGAGCAAGACCAAACTCATCGTCGCTGTGGCTGGTGCAGCAGGGCTTGGGCTGGCGTTGGGTGCTGTCTTTCTGATGGAGTATCTGGATATCTCGTTGCGGTGGGAAGAGGATGGGGTGCAGTCTGTGCTGGAGTTGCCTGTTCTGGGGGTTGTACCTCAGGTGTCGAGACGAGAAGCCTCGTTGTCTGGCAATCCATTGAGTCCAGTGGCTGAAGGTGTTCGCGCAATGCGGGCCAATATTTTCCTCATCCATCCCGATCAACCTTTTAGAACACTGCTCTTGACCAGCCCGGGCTCTTTGGAAGGCAAGAGTTTCGTGCTTGCCAATTTGGCCATTGTGCTGGCCTCAGGGGGGAATCGTGTCATCGCAGTTGACACGGATATGCGTAGGCCTATGTTGCACAAATTCTTTGATCGGCCCAATGCTGTGGGGCTGGCCGAGGTCCTGAGTGGTCATGAAAGTGATGATGAGTGTTCATTCTCAGTGCCCTTACAAGAGACAGGTTTCGACAATCTGCACCTTCTATCGGCTGGACGCCCACCGGTAGATCCAGCCACCTTACTGATCTCACCGCGCCTCCCGGCTTTGCTGGAGTTCCTGAAGGGTCGAAGCGATGTGATTCTCATTGACAGTCCGCCTGTCTTGGGGCCTCCGGATGCCACTGTTCTGGCAACGCTGGCCGAGGGCACGATCCTGGTGGTGAGTGCTGGGCTTACCAGGCGTGAGTCGGTGCAGCAGACCAGAGATCGGTTGCTCGCGCAACAAGGGGTCCATGTGTTGGGGCTGGTCGTCAATCGTGCTAGGCTGAAGGGCGGGTATTATCACCCCAGTTCCGGTCCGAAGAGCGGAGAACCAAGACGGCGGCAGGGGCATGACAGCGAGACGTGGCTGACGCCAGGGGAGGCAGCAGAATATCTGGGTGTCACTAGGGCCGTAGTTTGCCGGTGGTGCAAGAGCGGGCGGCTGCCAGCGGTCAAGAAGGGGCTTCGGTGGCGAGTGGACCGGGACACACTTGAGCATATGATCAAGGACATGTTGGAGATCGGGGCCGAGCAATGAGCGGTGTATTTGGCATCGTTGATTCTCGCAGGCAGTCCAACATTGTGCAACTGTTGAGCACGATGGGAAAAGTGATGTCCCATCGTGATTGGTATGTCGTAGAGACGTACGCAGATGCACAACACGGATTGGGCCTGGGAAGGACAGGTATCGGCATCTTTAACCAGCAACCGCAGCCTGTCTGTAACGAAGACCGGACCGTGCTGGTTTTCCTGAGCGGTGAACTCTACAACACTATGGGAGCCCGTCGTGACCTGGAAGCGAAAGGCCATCGTTTTCGAGATGAAAGCGATTCGGAGTTGGTATTGCGGCTGTACAAGGAAAAGGGGGAAGAGTTCGTCCATGGTCTGGAAGGTGCGTTTGTACTCGCGATCCTGGATCGCACCCAACAGCAGTTGATCGTGGCTAATGACCGTTTCGGACTGTATCCGATGTATTATGCCCATTACAACGGCAAACTGATCTTTGCACCTGAGATGAAGGGGGTCTTGTGTGCGCCCGGTTTCCACAAGGAACTCGACCTGACCGCGTTGGCCGAGTACGTGCGCTTTCAGTTGCTGTTGGGCGACAAGACTTTCTTCGAAGGACTCAAGCTCTTGCCCAACGCTTCGCTCCTTCGTTACGACATTGAGGCGGATCGTCTGACAATTCGGCCGTACTGGGATTTCTCTCAGATACCTCGGCTCCCGGCAGACCTGACCTTCGGCGAGGCCGTAGAGGAGGCCAGCCATCGGCTCAAGGCGGCGGTAGACAGATTAACGGCAGGGAACTATCGGCTGGGCGTGTACTTGAGCGGGGGCATGGACTCACGAGTGATTCTAGGCCTGATTGGCAGGGATAGATTTCCGATCACTACGATTACTTTCGGACAAAAGGGCTGTCGGGATGTAGTATACGCACAGGCGATAGCCACCAAAGCGGGCACAAGACACCATTATTTTGAGTTTCCTGACGGACGATGGGTGGAGGAATTCGCTGACTTGCACCTGGAACTAACAGAGGGCTTTCATAGCTGGATCCACGCGCATGGAATCAGCATCTTGAGCCAGGTTCGCGAACTGATGGACGTGAATCTGACAGGTTTGCACGGGGCACCGATCAACTGGGAAGATCCGGCCCTTTTCCGGGCGCAAGATGACCTGGCGTTTTCTTGCCGGTTGTTTTATCTCCTCTCTCAAGAGACGACGTGGCCCTCCATCAATGATGTTGAGGAGAGGCTCCTGTTCTCATCCAGTCTCCGTTCGCGCATGTCTGGTTTGGCGTTTGACTCCCTTCGTTCCGAGTTGGCGAAGTGCAATCATCTCTCGTACGAACAGCGGGCTGCACATTTCTCCTGCAATAGTGACCGCAGGCTGTTTCAATACTACACTGTATTTCACAGGTCGCATATCGAGCAACGCTTCCCCTTCTACGACTATGACTACTTCGAATTTATCCACGCGCTGCCACCTGAGATGCTCTTCAAGCGCAAGTTGCGACGGGCAATCATCCTCAAAATGATGAGGCCTCTGGCAAGTATCCCCTACGACAAAGACAGCTTGCCAATCACAGGGGATAAGATATCCTCGGTGGCGGCCAGGTTGGTTCAGAAGAGTAAGTCGTTCGTGAATCACTATGTAGCCCCGATATTCCCAGAATATGCCACGCTTTACGCAGATTATGAAGGCTGGTTACGCAACGAGTTGCGCGACTGGGGAGAGGACATCCTGTTGGGAGAGCGAACGATCCAGAGGGGTATTTTTAGCCCCGAGTTCCTTCGCTCCCTATGGCGTCGCCATCAGTCCGGGGTGGAAGTGCATACGATTGGCAAGATTGCACCGCTGATGACCTTCGAGATGATGCTGCGCAGATTTTATGATTGAGAGCAACGCGCCTATGGAATCTGCAGTGTATGAACTTTACAGACGAGGCAAAGTTTGGCTTAACTATTGCCTGGACCGCGTCATTGGCCTATGCGACATGATATTGATGGATGCTTATCAGTTGCCCTGGTCAGCCGGGCAAAGCATGGCGAAACACATCGCTCGCTATGTCGGTGATGTTAGTTGGTTGTTGCGCGCTTTACCTCGCTTACCTGCCTATAAGTTGGTCGGGGCAAATTGGACAATTGTCGTTGTAGGGACAGAGCAGAGCCTAGGAGAAGTACGCCACCTTTTTGAGCAAGAAGCTGACCGGCGGGAGTTAGGAAGAGTAGCATTGTGGACGCTCTCTACTCAAATCCAACACTGGTTTGCGGAAGGAGTAGACCTGATCGTATGCGAGTTGGGCCACATCCATCCCTGGCCGCTCAGGGCTGCGCTCACCTTTACCGTACCGATCTGGATTCAGCAGATTCTTACCATTCCTGACCCACCAGATAGATTGCTTGTTGGCAGAAGAATCAAGGGCATACGCTGCAAGATAAAACAAGCCCAAAAGGCCGGTTTTACTTACCGATTTAGCCAAGCCAAGTCTGATTTCGATTATTTCTACTATCACATATATTTGCCTTTCATCAAGAAAAGGCATGGTGATTTGGCCATGGTGACCCCTTATCAAGACCAATGGCAGCGGTGGTTTACAAGGGGGGGACTGGTATTGGTCACTCAGCATGACCAACTCGCCGCTGGTACGTTATGTTATACTGCTAACCATACATGTTATTACATTGAGGGAGGGATTGTAGAGGCGGACCCTGACCTCTTCCGGCGAGGGATTAACGCTGTCAATATATGGTATGCCATAACCTGGGCACACGACCAAGGGGTCAAGCTCTTTGACATGGGTGGAACGCACGCCTGGCGTTCCAATGGTTCCTTTGTTTCTAAACACCGTTGGGGAGCACACGTGGTCCGGCGTAAGAGGATCTATGGTATGTGGACGTTTTTGGCCCAAGACTTGTCCCCGTCGTTGCAAGAATATATTGACAAGTTGGGGTTTATCAGCGAAGTAGGCGGAAAGTTTTGTGGTGTTTTGCTGCATACCGATCCAGTTCCCATAGCACAGACCGCTATTAATGAGCAACTTTCGGTCGCAAAAAACCAGGGCCTGGATGGACTGCTGGTGATATCGCCCGGTTCTAAACAGGCTATGTATGATGTAGAGGCTTAACTCATTTCCCAAGGAAATACTCAATGCCCGAGACTGTCATAGCTGAGAGCCGGTTTCAACGGGAGCCCGGCCATATCATTCTCAAGAACACAGCTTTCGTCACACTGGGGAACGTTGTACTCAAAGTACTGACATTCCTGTTTAGCGTTTACGTAGTCCGCAAATTGGGCGATGATCGCTTCGGTCAGTATTCCATTGTGCTGGCTTTTGTGGGTCTCTTTCAGATATTCTTCGAACTGGGCATGACTCAATACGTCATGCGCGAGATCGCTCAGGATCGTAGTAAGACCCAGTATCTTTTCTGGAACCTGGTGACGTTGCGCCTGTTGTTAGCAGCCCTTGGTATTGTTGGGATCACCCTGGGCGCTGTGGTGGTCGGCTATTCGGCGGAGCTGGTATGGGGCATCTTTATCTATACGTGCAGCTTTCTTCTGTTCGCTTTCCTGGCTCCCTTGACCACAGTGCTGACGGCCTACGAGCGCCTGGATTACGTCACTGTTCTCAGCATCTTAGGACGTCTGGTCTTCATGGTCTTAGGGGCTGTCTTCCTGTTCAGCGGCTGGGGGTTTATTTCTCTCATCGTCGCTGGCTTCATCGGCACTCCGCTTGAGATCGGGTTGGCGGTATGGGCCATCCGGCGTCACCGTATGGCGACACTCTCGGTCCATATTGATCCTAGGACATGGCCACGCCTGATCCGCGCCGGTCTCCCATTCGGCATCATCTCATTGACGCTGACGATTGCTTTCAGTATTGATACCGTAATGCTATCCATGTATCAGCCGGAGCGTGTGGTTGGCTGGTACAATGTGGCCTATAACCTGGTGTTCTCCCTCATGTTCTTTTTCAGTGGCTTCAAAGAAGCCATTGTCCCGTCGCTCTCGCGGACATATGTCAACGATCCTGCCCGCGTCGAAAGTTGGTATCACCGGTCAGTCAAATACATCATGCTATCCTCGCTGCCGATCGCAGTTGGTGGTATGTTAGTCGCTTTCCCATTGATCCGCCTTCTATATACCGATGAGTTCTTGCCGTCCGCGTTGGCGCTGCAAATTCTGATCTGGGATGTACCTGTTCTTATGTTTACCAGTTTCTGCGGCAACATGACAACAGTCATAAGTGAGGAGCGAGCGGCAGCGCGGATATATACCATTAACGCAGTAGCCAACGTTATTCTGAACCTGTATGCTATTCCGCGCTTCGGCTTGGTGGGCGCAGCCCTGGTTACGGTGGTCACCGACATGATCGGGGCACTGCAGTTCCACTTTCTGCTCCGGAGAAAACTACACTTGCCAGATATGAGGTGGGTGCTCATACGAGTCCTGATCGCATCGGCGCTGATGGGTATTGTGGTCAGGCTTGCTGATAGTCTGAACCTTTTCCTGTTGATTGGCCTGGGTGTCGCGGCGTATGGTGGGCTTATGCTGGGCTTGCGGTTGCTTGACGACACTGAGCGGGCAATGATCCTGCGGCTGGTACGCAGGCGCGGCGACTCTCAACCAGTCAAGGAGATTGTCCAATAGAGGAAATGGCGACATAGAATCATGAAGATTGTTATGGCTATTCATCACTTTCCACCGCGTTGCACTGGTGGCGCCGAATTACGTGCCTACCGCACGGCCACCTGGCTGCAGCACCACGGTCACGACGTATACGTGATCTGTATCGAGGCCATTGACGTCGGCGACGGGCGTGGCCTGACTTTTAGAGACGAACTTTACGACGGTCTGCCGGTTCGCCGGCTGAGTTTTAGCCTGGCTGCTGCTCCCGATCCGTTCCGCTGGACCTACGACAGTCCGTGGATCGGGGAACACCTGCGTGGGTATCTAGCCGAACTCGCTCCAGACCTTTTACATCTCATAAGCGGTTACCTGATTTCGGGGAGTACGCTGCGCGCGGCCATAGATTTGCGGATTCCCACGGTGGTTACACTGACCGATTTCTGGTTCCTGTGTCCGCGTATCACCCTGTTGCGCAGCAACGGGCAACTTTGTGCACCCCCCTTCGACGCGGCCACATGCGCCCGGTGTTTGGGTGAAGAGAAACGTCGTTATCGTATCCCTGGCCGGATCGTGCCCGCACTGATGCGCACCTTTTGGCGCACACGCTCGAGGCGTGTAGCTCGGGTGCGAGAGCGAATGGTGTTCTTGGGAGAAACGCTCAATCGCGTGAATGCCATCATCAGCCCATCCCAATTCCTGCGCCATCTCTTTGTCGAGGCAGGCGTGGCAGCGGAACGGATCATCTTTTGTCGCCAGGGACGTGACTTCCCTGACCTGACTCTAGAGCTTCTGGCAAAGACCCCTGCTGCGTGTCTGCGGATCGGCTACATCGGACAGATTGCCCCACACAAGGGGGTGCATACGCTGTTCGAAGCTGTTCGAAGGTTGCCTGGTGCGGCCCTGGAGGTTACGGTATACGGTGACACAGGGCGATTTCCAGATTATGCCCGTCGCCTACGCCGGCTGGCCCGCCGGGACTCCCGTTTGATCCTGGCAGGCTTGTGCGATCGAATGGAAGTGAGCCAGGTGTTGCAGGGACTGGACGACGTCGTCGTGCCGTCATTGTGGTACGAGAACAGCCCCAATACCATCCTGGAGGCTTTTGCTCACCGCACGCCAGTGATCGCTTCCGATCTGGGAGGCATGGCCGAATTGGTTCAACACGAGAAGAACGGGTTGCTTTTCACGCCGGGTGATGCCGCCAGTCTGGCCCGGCAGTTGCGACGGCTGTTGGACGAGCCCCGGTTGCTTTCTACCTTGCGCTCGGGCATTGGCCCGGTGAAGAATACAACGCAGGAAATGAACGAGCTGGAAGGGATTTACCGGGCTGTGGTCAGGCACGACGTTCGATTAGAGGAGTTGTCCCGATGAATTCGTCTTGCGTGGCGGCTATCGTGCTTAACTGGAATGGCCGTGAGGATACCTTGGCCTGCCTGGCATCTCTGTCGAAGGTGAACTACCAACCCCTGGACGTGATCCTGGTAGACAACGGCTCGACTGATGGCAGTGTGGGAGCTGTGAAGGTTTCGTTCCCTGCTGTGACGGTTCTGGAAACCGGCGAGAACCTGGGCTTTGCCAAGGGAAACAACGTCGGCCTGCGGCATGCGCTGGCTCACGGCGCAAATTACATGCTACTCCTGAACAACGATACCGTGGTTGCCCCTGATCTCATCTCTGTTCTGGTCGGTGCTCTCGAGTCCACACCTCAGGCTGGCATGGCCGGGCCGACGATTTACTATTTCGACCGTCCCACGACCATTTGGTCAGCCGGTGGAGCAATTGACTGGTGGCGAGGCGACAGTCGAATGATGGGCCTGGACGAGGCGGACAAAGGCCAGTACAACACTGTCCGGGAAGTGGATTTCGTCACCGGCTGCGCACTGCTGACCCGACGGGAAGTCATCGAGAAGGCGGGGATGCTCGACTCCCGGTTTTTTATGTACTACGAAGAAACGGAGTGGTGCGTGCGGGTTGTTCGTGCCGGGTATAAGATTCTACATGTGCCCCAGGCCCGCGTCTGGCACAAGATTCGTCCGGTGCAACAGGCGGCCTCGTCGCGCATTCACTATTATATGACGCGCAACCGACTGCTCTTTCTTAAAAGTACACGGGCCAGCATGCGGGCCTGGATCCATACACTGTTGGCTGAGTACCTCCGAACGCTGGTCAGTTGGACGGTGCGGCCCCGGTGGCGTGGTCAGCGCGCGCAGCGCCAGGCTATGGTCCAGGCCATCGTAGATTTCTGTCATAGTCGCTTTGGCCAAATGGAAGGGGGCCACAGCCGATGAGTCGCATTCTGGTTTTGGGTTACGAACTCCCTGCCATGGCTCAGGGTGCCATTGAAGCCCGCAGTTACCGGACCTGGCAATTTGTTGAACCTTTGCTGGCCGATGGCCACCAGGTCTGTCTGGTCGTCAATGGTCAAGCCGACCGATTCAACATCACGCATTCCCTCGGCCCCCGTCTGAGCTATCACCAAGTAGCTATGCAACGTCTGGGTTGGCGGAGGCGTCTCAACTACCTGCATAGCCATTTCGGGCCGGATGGCGTTCTAGCAGTGATGTTTAACAACTGCCTGCGCATTACTCGCTTGGTCACCGACCGCCCCATCTGGATGGACTTATACGGCGATAAGCTGGCCGAGGGACAGATAACCAGTTACTCTCAGCAAAGTAGTCGGGGATATCGCACCATGCTTCGGTATCTACGGGAAGTGTTGAGGGGAGGCGATGTTTATTCCACCTGCAGCACGCCACAACAGTACTCTCTCATTGGCCAGCTCGGCATGGTCTCGCGGCTGAATCGCCACACCTTGGGCTATGAGTTCGTCTACCCGGTACTGCCTGGGGTGCCCCTCTGCCTCGGAGATGCCGGCGATGGTCCAACGTTGCGCGGTAATCTAGTCCCAGCCGATGCCTTCGTAGTTCTCTGGTGCGGCGGATACAACGTATGGACCGATGTGGACACCCTGTTTCAGGCTTTGGATGAGGCGATGGATCGTGACCCTCGTATTTTCTTCTTGTCGGTCGGTGGCAAGGTAAAAGTGGGGCAGAATAACACCTACGACCGGTTCTTGAATATGATCGAGACCTCAGCCCATCGTCACCGCTTCTGTATGTTGGGCTGGCGGCCGGCCGGTGAGATACCGGCCTACTATCGCCAGGCCGAAGTTGGGATCAGCCTGGACGCTTTTCATTATGAAACACTACTTGGTACTCGTACCCGCCTTGTGGAGATGATGAGGTATGGTTTGCCGGTGATTACCTCTGTGGGTTGCGAGTTGAGTGCTATTATTCGTGACCGGGGGTTAGGATTTACCTTCCCTATCAGTGATGCCGCTGCTCTCCGTGATCGGATCCTGGCGCTGGCAAGGGACCCGACCGGCCGGCAGATTATGGCCGAACACGCGCAACGATATGTCACCCAACAGTTGTCTTTCTCAGAAACGACCCGGCCTTTCCGGGAATGGGCAAATCGGCCATATCATGCCCCTGATCGAGTGAAGACCGGCCGACATTGGGACCTGCAAGAGATCAAGAATTATCTGCGCTGCGTTGCCCGGGGAATCTTGTGGCATCTATGGGCCCTGGAACGAGCTGATTGATTGATCTATCTTGTAACCAAACATGCTGTGAACTATCCAACTGCGAATACCAATCTGAAGACCGAGGAGCCAACTGATGACTATTCTAATTACCGGCGGTGCCGGTTTCATTGGTAGCAACCTGGCGAACTACTTCCTGAGCAGAGGTGAAGAGATCATTATCTTTGACAATCTCTCGCGTGCTGGTGTGGCACGTAACTTGGATTGGCTGCGCACAATTCACAACGGCCGTCGCCTTACCCACCTTCAGGCCGACATTCGTGATGCCACCGCCGTGGCCGATGCAGTAGCCCGTGCCGACGTGGTCTATCATCTGGCGGCGCAGGTGGCCGTCACCACCTCGGTGGTGGAGCCCCGTTCTGACTTTGAGGTCAATGCCGTGGGGACCCTCAACGTGCTGGAAGGAGCCAGATTGGCTGGCCACAAGCCAATCCTCATATTTACCTCGACTAATAAGGTCTATGGTAGTATGGAAGACGTGGTTGTTCTGGAGGAGCAGACCCGTTACCGATACCGCGACTATCCGCAGGGGATCGCCGAAGACCAGCCACTGGACTTTCATTCACCTTACGGCTGTTCCAAGGGCACCGCTGATCAGTATGTGCGCGACTATGCCCGCATCTATGATTTGCCAACCGTCGTCTTCCGCATGAGTTGCATTTATGGGCCGCGCCAGTTCGGCACCGAGGATCAGGGTTGGGCAGCCTACTTTGTCATCGCCTCGCTCCTGGGCTGGCCCATGACTATCTACGGCAATGGTAAACAGGTGCGTGACATTCTCTACATTGACGATCTGGTGTGTGCTTTCGACCTGGCTACTGAGCACATCAATGTGACGGCAGGCCAGGTCTATAACATCGGTGGCGGACCGGACAGTACGATTGCCATCTGGCAGGAATTTGGTGGGATGCTATGCGATCTGATCGGCCGCGAGATTCCCGTGAATTACAGCGCCTGGCGAGCTGGCGATCAGTTGATCTACGTGAGCAATACGGCCAAGGCCGGGCATGATTTCGGCTGGCAGCCGCAGATTGGCAAGCTGGAGGGCATCAGGCGACTGTTGTGCTGGGTTCAGAACAATCTCGACCTGTTTGCTTCCATGGGAAGTCGTTAAGGCAGATATTGGATGATCCACACCATTGCGCTACGGGCCAAGTCTAATAAGCTCCGGCTCATCCGGGTGGGCGTGCTCGCCGCCACGCTGTGTGTGCTGCCTGTGGTGGGTTTGCTGATGGCCAAGTTGCCCCCCGCGTTTGTCCTTGTGGCCCTCGCAGTGCCCTTTGGCGCTCTGGCGGTGGCCAAGCACCTGGAAGTGGGTATCATCGCGATGTCATTGGCGGCGGTCTTTGTCGGTTTCCGCATCCCGACCGGTACAGCCAGCGAGATTGTGATTAGCCTGGTGATATGCAGTGGGTGTGTCGTACTCTGGATTGTCAACATGCTGGTGGTTGAGAAACGTCTGGCTTTGAAACCTGCAGCGACCAACGTGCCTGTGCTGGCTTTTATGGCCACAGTAGTGGTTTCCTTGTTCTGGGGCCGTGCCTTCCGTGACGCACTGGTGCATGAGATCGGTCACCCTTTGGTCGCTGTTGCCGCTGGCGTGGTGATGATACTCTTGCCAGGGTGTTTCCTGTTGGCTGCTAACAATATCCGTAGCATAGGATGGCTGCAAGCCTTGGTGTGGACCTTTTTGGGAGAGGGCCTGGTAGCCTTGTTCATTGACGTGGGCTCCGATGTTGGCATTGGCCCGGTGTTGGCCCTGCGCAACCTTTTGTATGCCACCAGGTTTCTCCACCTCAACACCCATGGTCTACTTTCTATGTGGTGCCTGTCGTTTGCTCTGGCCCTGGCGCTGTTCGATCGCCACCTGCATTGGTTCTGGAGAGGCTTGCTCCTGGTGTATGCCGCTGGATGGGTATACTGGGGCTTCTTTCTGCGCATCAGTTGGTTGTCGGGCTGGGTACCCACGTTTGTGGCGGCAGCAGTAGTCACTTTTATGCGCTCAAAGAAGTTGTTTGCCGTTCTGGCTATCGTCGTCATTGTGGGTGCAGGCGTATACTACTGGCGGACATCGTTTGAGCGTGAATCCCAGGTGAGTGGGCTTACCCGCCTGGCTGCCTACAAGGTTAACTGGCGTGTCACTGGCAAGCACCTGCTCTTCGGTACCGGCCCGGCAGGCTATGCCTCCTATTATATGAGCTATTTCCCGGCCGAGGCTATGGCCAGTCACAGTAATTACGTTGATCTCATAGCCCAGACAGGCATTGTGGGCACTTTCTTCTACTTGTGGTTCTTTAGTGCCCAGGCTTGGAGCGGCTATCGCATGCGGCGTGAACTCCGGGGCCGGGGAGATTTTGCCGAGAGCCTGGCTGTGGCGGTACTTGCCGGGACGGCTGGTTGTATAGTCGCTATGGCCCTGGGGGATTGGCTGCTTCCCTTTGCCTATACCCAGGGGATCATTGGATTCGATTTGGCGATGTTCAATTGGCTATTCATGGGTTCACTCTGGGCTTTGCGTTATCACCTGACTCCAGGTGGGTCCGCGGCGGACAAACCCCAGGGAGCTCTGGGAGCAGGCTCGTGAACACGAAACGAGTAGATCTCTCGATCGTGGTCGTGAACTGGAATACCCGCGAGTTGCTCGCCCAGTGTCTGCAATCGCTTGAGGATACCGTCCGAGAGTCCAGTTTCGAAGTCTGGGTGGTGGACAATGGATCCTCAGATGGCAGTGTGGCGATGGTCCAGGAGCGGTTCCCGTGGACTCACGTGATTGCCAACGCGAAGAACATTGGCTTTGTGCGTGCGAACAACCAGGCCATCGCCCGCTGCCAGGGCCACTATGTACTCTTACTCAACAGCGATACTGAGGTCCTGCCCGGCGCATTGGATGAAATGGTGCGCTTTATGGATGCTCACCCTAGCGCTGGAGTTGCCGGTGCCCGGTTGCTCAACCCTGATGGTACCTTTCAAGCCTCGCATTCTCCCTTCCCTACGCTGTGGGGCGAATTCCTCATGCTCAGTGGATTGGGACGGCGATTCGTGCGTCCAAGATACCCCAGTTATGGACCGGAGGTCGAAAAGGGGGCTCAGCAGGTGGACTATGTGGAGGGTGCGTGCTTGCTGGTCCGTCGTGAAGCAGTTGACGAAGTTGCGGGTTTGGATGAGTACGTCTTCATGTACGCCGAGGATGTAGACTGGTGTTATCGTTTCGCACAGGCGGGGTGGGAGGTGTGGTATTTGCCCCAGGTAACCATCGTGCACTACGGAGGGCAGAGCAGCAAACAGAGCCAAGGATGTATGGAAGCCGAACTCTACCGCAGCCGTATTTACTTCTTCCGCAAGCACTATGGTCTTATCCAATCTCAACTGCTAGAGACATTGATCTATCTGATCACCCCTGTCAAGTGGGTTGCACATCGAATTGTGCGTTTGCTCAGCGGGGGGGCAAAAGGCCGCAATGTCATAGGATGGCATGAGTTGCGCATGGTCTTGAACTCCGGGCACGAATGCAGATGAGGTGTGCCGACGATGAGAATCCTCTTCTTGGCTTTTGAAGTTCCCTATCCACTCGACCGGGGTGGGAGGATCAAGACCTTTCACTATCTCAAAGCTCTGGCCTGCAATCATCAGGTGAGTTTGGTCGCATTGACTCGCACGCAGGCTTGTGTAGAAAAACTCGATCGTCTGCGGTCAATGCTTTCTCTGGTGGATGTGCACAGTATTCCGATCGACCTCTCCCGATTCCGGAAGGCCAGACTGGCGTTGAATTCCCTATGGCGGTCGGAGCCTGTTGTGATGTCGCTGTACGCTAACGCAGAGGGGAAGCGCTCGGTCGAACGCTTGCTGGACGGTGGTCACTTTGATTTGATCTACGCGGATCACTTGCATATGGCTCAGTATGTGCCCGATCAGACACCTGCACTGACCTTACTGGATCAACACAACGTGGAGTCTGTGATATTGCGGCGATTTGCTGACCGGCAGTCCATAGGGCCCGCAAAGTGGTTTGCCCGTCGCGAACAGCGCAAGATGTCGCGCTATGAAGCTGAGATGTGCCGGCGCTTCGATGTGATCTGGGCGACCACTGAGATCGATCAGAAGCTGATCTCCCCCTGGCTTCTGCCGCAACAACACGTCAAAGTTCTGCCCATTGGGGTGGATATGGATTATTTTCAGCCTGGCAGTCGCAAACGGGATCCGCACACTGTAATCAGCGTCGGTACGCTTTCCTGGCCACCTAATGCTGACAGCATTTTGTGGTTTTACGACGATGTATTCTCATTGGTCAAGAAACAGGTCCCAGACACCAAATTCGTGATCGTGGGCGCCAATCCACCGCCATCTGTTCAGCGGCTGGCTGAGGACCCCTGTGTGGAGGTGACAGGTTGGGTAGATGATATTCGCCCCTATATGGCACGCAGTACAGTGATGGTTGTCCCCCTGCGTGGCGGCAGTGGAATGCGGGTAAAAATCTTGAATGCACTGGCAATGGGGCTGCCAGTTGTGTCTACATCGGTGGGATGTGAGGGGATCGCTGTGACGCCAGGATGCGACATCTTGGTTGCCGATGACGCCGATGCGTTGCTGCAGCAGATCGTCGCTTTGTTCGAAGATCCTCAGTTGCAAAGGGGACTCTCGAAAAACGGAGTCAGACTGATCCAAGAGCGATATAGCTGGAATGCTATATATCGTCAGATTGAATCCAGCGTGGCAGCGATCTCCAAGCAACACTCAAGGAACGGGTGACATCAATGATAAACTACTACAAACTGTACTACGCCCTGGAACACGCCTACACGAGCCTATCGCGACATCTGCCCGGTGGTTATGCGTTACCGCCGCTCCAGGTGGTGTTTGAACTCACATATCGCTGCAACTTAAAGTGCCAGTTTTGTTATCAGCGCCGGCAGGTCGATCACCTCGGTGTGCGGGCCGCGGATAAGGCTCGAGAGCTTACGGCAGATCAAATCAAGGGGATTATCCGCCAGACGCCATTGTGGAGTTTGATCGTTTTCACCGGTGGAGAACCTCTGTTGCGCAAAGATGCGCTGGAGATCATCACCTATGCAGCCCGAAAGCGGCGATGCCACATTGTTACCAATGGTACATACATCACGCCAGAAGTGGCTGAAGCTTTGGTGAATAGCGGCGTGATGTCAGTGGGCGTTTCGTTAGATGGAGACAAGGAGCTGCACGATACGGTCAGAGGCATACCTGGCACTTTCGAGCGAGCGCTGCGAGCCATGAGAGAAGTCCAGCGTGTCCGGGCAGCGAAAGGGCGCAAGTGGCCGCTGCTCAACGTGAAGACAGTTATCTGCCACTCGAACGTAGACCATTTGCAACGGATTGTTGCCATCGCTGAAGATGTACAGGCTGATTTCTGCACGTTTCAGATGATGAACAATTCAATCTACCTGAGTGGTTTGATGCCCAACGATGACTTGTCCTTATATGCCGCCAGGCCGGAACCTATTAACGACTTCGACTTAGCTGCTCTGGAGCGAGAGTGGGCATTATTGATCGAGCCGCGGGAAAAGAAGCCCATTATACGCTTCATCCCTGCTCTGTCTCTGGACGAGTATGCTATGCACTATGATAATCGTACCAATCCTAAGCAGTATTGGTGCCAGACGCCGTGGGCGACGGCCAATATCTCCGCCTATGGTGACGTGTTTCCATGTCTAAACTACTGTATTGGCAGCCTGCGGACGGATGGACTGGCTAAGGTTTGGAATAACAAGCGATTTCGCACCTTTCGCCAGGCATTAAAGCGCAATGGTCTATTCCCTGGCTGCGTGGGCTGTTGCGATTTGAAAGGCCCGTTGGCATATACGCAGGCTGCTTCTGGTCGGAGAGAATGGCAATGAATGCGCAGATGTGCATTGAGCAACGCCGGAAACAGTGGATCGCTCCCGGTCTGTTCTTGCTGCTGTTCCTCTGCTACGGCTATTTCTTTCCACGCTGGGCAGACTGGAACCAGAACTCACGGTTGGACCTGACCTTTTCCATTGTTGAGCAGCACACATTCTCGATTGACTCCTATCACACCAACACCGGTGACAAGCTTTACTTCGAGGGCCACTATTACTGTGACAAAGCACCGGGACTTTCCTTTGCCGGTGTGCCTGTGTATGCGGCCATTCGTCCTGTTCTGACCAGTCCAGTCCTGGCTCCACTTCTGGATCGCCTGAGTCGGGGTGGCGCGCTGCATGATACGCTTAACCCAGAGGGAACCGGGATAAATGAGCAGAAAGTCCGGTTCGCGATTGCCCAGTATGTGCTTACAGTTGTGCTGGTTTGCCTGCCTTCGGCGTTGCTTTGTGTGTTGTTGTACTGCTTTCTGGCCCGGTTCACTCCCAGACTGTGGCCCCGTCTGGTACTCGTTTTGGCTTATGGTCTGGGTACTACTGCTTTTCCTTACTCCATCTCCTTTTACGGTCACCAGTCAGGAGCGGTCCTGACTTTCGCCGCTTTCTTCCTGGCGTTTCGAGTGAAGTCTGGACAGGCACCCTGGTGGCATCTGTGGGTAACTGGTGCTCTGCTGGGCTATGCCGTGCTCACTGAATATCCAACGGGGCTGATTGCTGCAATCGTCTGCTTGTATGCCGTGCTGGGGTTACGTAACTGGAAGGCCGCGTTGCCAATCGTCCTGGCAGCACTCTTATCTATCTTGGTTTGGATGGCCTACAATCAGGTTCGCTTTGGTACGCCCCTGGAACTTGGTTATCAATATCATGCCACGTTTACCGAGCATAATCAGGCTGGTTGGGCTGGCCTGGCGGGTCTTCGCTGGCAGGCACTCTGGGATATCATGTTTAGCCCCAACAAGGGCCTCTTCTTCCGTTCGCCATTCTTGCTTTTGGCATTGCCAGGGACCATAATACTGTGGCAAGACAAGCGTTACCGCCTGGAGTTGACTTGTAGCATCCTGATTATCGTCGGCTACGCTCTATATGCTGCCTCGTTCTACGATTGGGGAGGTGGACACACCGCTGGACCGCGTTACATGGTGGCCATGTTGCCATTCATGATCTTTCCGACCGCTCCTTTCTTAGAGTCACGACGGTGGAGGTGGTTGGCGCTTCTATTGGCCGGGGTGTCAATCATACTTGTCAGTGCGGAGACTATGGTAGGTCAGCATTTTCCCTACCAGGACCTGAGTAACTCCTGGAGTCAGTATGTCTGGCCTAGTTGGCAGAGCGGTGACATCGCCCGCAATATGGGAACGGTCATTGGATTGCCGTCGTATTACAGCCTAGTCCCGTTGCTGATCATCATTGTTGGAGGTCTCTTGTGGATATTGCGCATAGGGTCAGCCCCACAGCAGCATGTCGCACAAGCATAAGTGGTGGCGAATGGCAATTTCTTGTCCTGACGATCAGTGTCTTACTGGTCATCACCTCAATTCCTTATGCCTATGGTTATTGGACAGTGTCCCCAGACAAATGGTTCTCAGGTATCATCTACAACGTTCATGATACCGCTCAATATCTTTCTTGGATGCGAGAATCAGGCCATCAGGTTCTCATCGAGAATAAACTGACTTCTGAGACCAATGAGGCAATTTTTCTCAATTTGCACTGGTGGATACCAGGCCGGCTTGCCGCTGTCGCTGGTCTGTCTTTGTCCCAGGTCTACCTGATCTTTCACTTGTTTTCCGTGCCCTTCCTGGCTGTTGCGGCCTACATGTTCTGCGCACTGGTGTTCGAGGACCTGGTCAAGCGGCGGTTCGCTTTTTTGTTGGGTGTCCTCTCCTCTGGCCTGGGATGGATCTGGATAGTCCAAAAACAGTTTACGGGGGCACTTAACTTCCCTCTGGATGTGCATACAACGACAGGCAATTACTTCTATGCCATGATGGTCTCGCCGTCCCAGACGTTTGCTGCCGCGCTGATGCTTTTCGTTCTGTCACTGGCGTTGATGAGCATTCAGCGGCACCGCTTCGTCTTGTCCATCATCGCGGCTTTACTGGCTCTCTTCCTGGGTTTGGGACACATCTACGATTTGGTGACCGTGTGGGCAGCACTGGCTGTGTTCGGCTTGCTGCTCACTTTGCGCGACGGGTGGTCCTGGTCCCGGTTCTGGAGTCTGTTCTTGATCGTGCTGGTGTCTGCGCCTGCCCCTCTATACTATGGTTATATTTCTTCCGATGCTCATCCCGTATGGCAACGCGCATTGACTCAGTTCGACAACCTGGGGACCTTTACGCCTGACCCTGTTCATCTGCCTGTCTTGATGGGCCTGACTTTTCTGGTCGCCTGGCTCGGATTTTTCGCCAGACTGCGATCCTGGCGAGAGCAAGCCGTCCCATTTGTTTTTGTCAAAGGATGGTTCCTTGTCACATTGGCCCTGATATACTTGCCACTGAATTTCCGCATCATGCTGTTGAGTGGATACCCACTGCCGATGGCTACGCTGGCCACTATGGCACTATTTGACCATATTTTACCCTGGGTACGAGATCGGATATTGAAGGCTCGTTTACATCACCAATGCACTCGCAGGCGGCTGACGTGGGCGATTCCCACGCTGTTTCTCCTGGCAGTGCTCCCCACCAATCTCTACTTGCTGGCCTGGCGGGTGGTGGACCTGAACCGGCACGATTACCCTTATTACCTCTATCGTGACGACTTGGCAGCCATGCGCTGGCTGGATGAACATACTTCCCCAGATGACGTTGTGTTGAGTTCTTTTACCATTGGTCACTATATCCCAGGGCTGGCAGGCAACAAAGCCTTTCTGTCCAACGCAGTGATGACTATGGATTTTAGCCACAAGCAGGAGAGGGTGTATGACTTCTTCAACTCCGCCACGCCAGATGCTCACCGTCTGGCGATGATTCAAGAGTATGGCATTCGCTATGTCTTCTTTGGTCCCGCTGAACGTCAGTTGGGCGGTTACGACCCTGCGACTACATCATGGTTGGAGTTGGCTTTCTCTGCATCACAGGTTGACATCTATCGTGTCAAAGACGATGGATCGTCACTTGTCACTCACTCAGGAGATGCACTATGGCCCAACAAACGCGCTCATTGATTGTTATCCCCACTTACAATGAAGCCGAGAATCTTGAACCATTGGTTTCGGCCATTCTGGGTCTCGGTGCCAATCTGGAGATCCTCATCGTTGATGACAACTCTCCCGACGGTACCGGAGAAATCGCTGATCGCTTGTCCAGGGAATCGCCGGGAGTTTATGTGTTGCATCGCCTAGGCAAAATGGGGTTGGGTACAGCCTATGTCGAGGGTTTCAAATGGGCCATGGCACGTGGGTATGATTATGTGTTTGAGATGGATTGCGATTTCTCTCACGATCCCAGTTACCTGCCTACATTCCTGGACAAAATCGCGTCTGCCGATTTGGCGATCGGCTCGCGTTACGTCAATGGTGGCAGTACGCCCAATTGGGGGCTGCCGCGTAGGCTCATCAGCAGCGGTGGTAATCTCTTTGCCCGGTATATGCTGGGTCTCAAGACCCAGGACTGCACCGGAGGGTTCCGGTGCTATCGTCGTGAGATGCTCCAACGAGTGCCGTGGGAGAAGATCCAATTGCGCGGCTATGGTTTCCAGGTGGGAGCCGTATATTATGTGGAACGTCTCGGCGGTAGAGTGACAGAATTCCCAATCGTTTTCAAAGACCGCCGGGTTGGCAAACCCAAGATGTCTCTCAAGATAGTCCTGGAAGCATTCGGCTACGTCATCCGGATGGCGCTATCTGGAGTAAAATGCCGGGATGTCCTGGCCGTTGAAAGTGAGGCGCGTGATGGATCAAGAGTCTGATGGTCGGCAGGATGTCTGGATGGCCGTTGGCCTCTTTGTGCTCACGGTTATCAGTCGAATTCCTTTTCGCTCCCGGATTCTTTATCATTGGGATTCGGTGAATTTCGCCTACGCCATGCGCGAGTTTAGTGTGGCCAAAGAACAACCGCAACCGCCGGGTTACATTGTGTACGTCTGGCTCTGTCGCCTGGTAGATTTGCTCTTTCACGATGCGCAGGCGACGATGGTATGGATCAGCATTGTCGCCAGTGCGCTGGCTGTGGTGGCGCTCTTTTACCTGGGCCGCTCCATGTTCAACCGGCAAACAGGGTTGCTCGCTGCATTGTTCCTGGGCTTCTCGCCCCTGTTCTGGTTCTATGGTGAAATCGCGCTCCCACATACCCTCGATGCACTGTTGGTGATTGTAAGTGCATGGTGGTTGTACGAAACGATGCGGGGCGATCATCGCTACCTTTACCCAGCTATCGCGGTTATGGCCGTCGCCGGCGGTGTGCGCCAGCAGACCATCATCTTCCTGGCCCCGTTGCTCCTCTTCGCCTTGCGTCGAGTGGGGTGGAAGCGCTTCCTGGTCGCCGGGGCGTTAGGCGCGCTGGCCTGCCTGGCCTGGTTTGTTCCGTTGATGGCGCTGAGCGGTGGCTTGTCGAACTATATACGTGTTATGGGTGAATTCAGCCGTCGCTTCCAGAGCACCACCTCAGTTTTTATGGGGGCAGGGTGGCGGGGCGTCGTGTACAACATGCGCAAGTTGGCTATGTATACTTTGTATGGTTGGAGTGTAGCGCTGGTGCCAGGCGTGATTCAGATGATCAGCGCAACCAGCCGCCTTTGCCGATGTAGGTGGCCAAAGCAGTGGGAGGGATCACTCTATGTCTTCCTGTGGATTGCTCCTGCCCTGATCTTTTACACCATTGTTCACATGGGACAGCAGGGACTGATTTTTGTTTTCTTGCCAGCTCTGTCACTGATCAGCGCGGTTGGATCGATGCGATTGTTAATCGCGCGATCCCGTTGGCTGGTTGGAATGGGGATTGCCTTGGTAGTGTTGAACGTAAGCATCTTTTGCCTGACTCCTGAATATCCTTTAGGGCCTGGCACACAACGCCTGCTCACTTGCTCCACACTGGTCAACTCAGATCACTACTACCAGGACCGATTCAGGGTTATTGAAGAGAACTTTGCCCCGGAGTCTACGGCTATCTTGGCTATCAATTGGCACCATGTGGAGTATTATCTACCGCAATATGTGAGATTGCCTTTTTACGTGGGGGAGGAGAAAGAGGGAGACGAAGGAAATCCAAAGGGTAGTCCTTACGAGGTTGTGGCTACGCCGGACAACTTGGGCTTGCAGTTTGACAGCAGCGGCCGTGTGGCTATTGTCGCCTTTGACTCAGATTTGATGGTCTTTAGAGATAGTGCCGGGTCTATGTACGAGCTGCCCTTGAAACATGGGGGAAGGGTGGCATATTTCGTGCTAAAGAGGGGAGAGGCTTTTCACTACGGGGCTTATTCTTTTGGAGTCGTGGAGGATTAGTGTGATGAAAGCATTATCTGTCAGCGGGGAAAATCATCGACCTTTGATCGGGCGTCTGTTCCCTTATTTACTGCTTCTAATGATCAGTCTGCCCATATTAGTACTGCGTTTGGACGTGTATCCGGCTGCCTGGTTTGATGAAGGCTATAGTATGCATGCGGCACGTAACTTGGCAGAACGAAACATGTATGGTACTTACAGCACACCGGAGTATCGGCCCTTCGACTCTACAATAACGACCGGGCCATCCGTTATTATCCCTATCGCGTTGAGTTTCAAACTATTCGGGATGGGTATGCCTCAAGCACGTTTGGTCATCATCCTCTTTACCCTGCTGGCACTTTTTAGCCTTTTCTCCATCTCTGTTCATATCTATGGACGCGCTGCTGCACTGTTTATCGTAATGGTGTTACTGGCAATGCCAGCGATTCAGGATGTCAGTTTCCTGTTGACTGGTCGTCAAGTCTTGGGTGAGACACCTTCACTGGCCTTGACCTTGTTTGGCTTATGGTTGTGGTTGCGTAGCTGGGAAAACGAGCACTGGTTGCTGAGTTTGCTCGCTGGGCTGGCTTTCGGCCTGGGTCTGATTTCCAAGATGCAGGTGGGCATCGCGCTGCTCCCCACCTTGGTCTTGACTGCAATAGGACGTGGACTAAAAAATCATTCGAGGGTTATCAAGTTGCTTGCACCTACAGCAGTGATGTTATTGGTTGGTGGTAGTTGGATGCTGCTTGGGCGTCTTGGAGCAAATGATCAAGTCCGTCAGGAAAACAACCTGATGCTTCTCGAAGCTGTTAGTACAAACATGTTAACCAGACTTTTCGGACGTGGCCTTAGTACTAGCGCTCTCGTCATCCTTGCTATCATAGGTGTGGGAGTGCTGGCCGGTGGATGGCGCTTGCGGGGTCAATTTTTGGGAACACGACCTTCCACAAATGCAGACTGGACCGAAGCTGCAATCGTTCTGTTTGCACTATGCTCTGCATTGTGGTTTGCTTTTCTCTCCATTGGCTGGCCACGTTATGCCTATGCTGGTTTAATAGCAGGACAGTTGCTATTTGGCAAATTGAGTTGGGATATGTTTGAGTACATACGTCGCTGGATCAGTGGTCGTTGGCCCTCGTTTGCCAGGCTTGCATACACGATAGCTGTAGTTGGTCTTGCCTTCATAGCGATTCTTGTAAATATTTGTCCAGTTCTGTGGTTCAAACAGGATTATCAAGCGCAGCAAATGGCGAATTATATTAGCGCGGAGATTCCACGGGATGCCGTTATAGAGAGCTGGGAGTGGGAGTTGGATGCTCTCAGTTCGCACTGGGAATATCATCATCCTCACCAGCGTTATCTCTTCCTGGCTATCCGGCAGTTATTTCATGAGCAAAAGCCTTTTGACCTAGACTATGACCTGCTACAGGCAGACCCAGATTATCTTGTCGCGGGTCCCTTTAGCGATTGGACACGGATCTATGAGTCTGAGCTTGTTGAGACAAGTTTTACAGAAATCGCGGAAATCGGTGCCTACCGAATCTACAAGCGTATCCGTTGAAAGCATCCAGGCGCACCCGGTCGGCACGTCCGTGAAGCTTTCAGGGAGGCAGGACTGGTGAGCAGTACATGACTGTACAAGGTGGACAATGGTGAAGAAAAGTGACCTGGTAAATTGGCGAACACCATGCACAACTATCCTGGTTGCGTTATTGCTGATGGTAAGCGAACGGGCTCTGGCACAGGAAGGTGGTTGGAGTACGCCGGTGATGATTTCTACTAACACGGTCAGCTCGTGGTTCCCTGACATAGCCGTGGACGGCTGGGGACAGCCGCACGTGGTTTGGAACAGTGGTCGGCCCACGGAGCAAGGGCAGATGGATCTCTTGATGTATAGTACGCTTACTGATCAGAGCTGGCTGGACCCCAACGACATTGCGGTGACAGCGTACGGTGGGTACACCGTCCGTCCATCCACCGCTGTAGATGATGTCACTACTCTGCATGTGACTTTCAGAGGTGAGACGACGATCTATTATATCCAGTCGCCGGTCTCGGAAGCCTGGAATGCCTCTGCCTGGACGCCTCGTAGACGCATTAGTGGTGCGGGTGAGGGCTCGGCCTATTATTCTGACGTGGCTGTGGATGCGCAGGGAGGCATTCACGTCGTGTGGAATGAAAGTATATCGGCGGGTCTTGACGAGAAATGGCTGTGGTTTGGCACTTCGCGAGGAAGTGTGCTCTATGATGGCAGAAGTTGGCGAACTCAAGAGCCTGCAGCGGGGCTGGGTGCCCATGAAATATATGCCATATTTGAAGATAGCACTGGCGTGCAGTGGTTCGGAACGGATGAGGGGGTATACCGATTCGACGGTGGTACCTGGCAGGGGTTCACTGCTCAGGATGGTCTGATCGGTCAAAAGGTGAATTGTATTGCCCAGGATGCGGACGGAAGATTGTGGTTCGGAACAGATCGAGGGGTGAGTATTTATGATGTAGAGGCAGAGCAAGGCAACAGCAAGTGGATAAATTACGCGGTCGGCTCTGGACTGCCAGACAACACGATACATGCAATAGCGACAGACCCTTTAGGCATGATGTGGTTGGGTACTGGGAATGGGCTGGTTGGATACGAAGACCAGGGATGGGAGAGTTACACACCCCAGGACGGACTGATCGCCGCCGAGGTTTGGGCTGTTGCTGTTGATAATCAGGGGAATGTATGGACGGGCACGCACCAGGGAGTAAGTCGGTACGATGGGCAACGCTGGACGACCTATACTGTCGAGAGCGGGTTGATCAGCAACAGGGTCACAGCTATTGCCGTTGATCGGGAAGATGCAGTTTGGTTTGGGACGGATAAAGGATTGAGTCGGTTCGATGGTCGAGGGTGGATGTCTTACACCACCGAGGACGGGCTAGTAGGTGGCGCGGTCACGGCATTGATGGAGGACACTGAGAGACTGGTTTGGGTTGGAACTGAGACGGGTGTGAGCCACTATGATGGACGAGTCTGGGAACCGTTTGAGCTTCCCCAACAATTTGCCGGTCAAAGAATTATGGCCATTGCTGAAGATCGGCAGACGAATGCTATATGCCAGTTGTGTGCAGATATCTTTTACCGTCACTCGACCGATGGGGGCGAGTCTTGGTCCGTTCCCATCAATCTCTCCAATTCGTTCGCTGGTTCAGTCAAGCCCCAGGTGCGTGTGGGCAGTGGAGGTAGTGTATATGTGACCTGGGAAGAGGGCGAAGATTGGTATACTTACGAGGGTTATCCTATAGCCTCCATGTACACCTATTCCTCCGACGGTGGGAATACATGGGCTGAACCCACTATCTTTACCTCCCCTGCGGGGGCACCCCAACAGATCACCCTGGGGTTGGGTCGGGAAGGTAGTCTTGTCGCCGTGTGGCGATTGCCCGAAGAGGAGTCGTCCTATTACTATCAGCTCTCCACAGATAACGGGGCTACTTGGTCCCCCCCTGAGCCCATACCAGGTATGATTGCCAAGCCTTGGGAACCTTTTAGCCTGGATGCCTGCGATGCGGCCACCGACAGTGCCGGTAACGTCCACTTATTGGTGTTGGGGCGTTTCTCTTCCCTGGAGAAGGACCTTGGGTTGATGCATGTCGTATGGAATGGCTCTGCTTGGTCTTCACCAACTCGTATCTATGTGTCGAGTGATCCGCCCGAGTGGCCCAGGATTGCCGTTGGGGCAGGGAACAAGGTCTATGCCACCTGGTTTACCAGGGACGAAAGGCATATTACCAATAGTGAGCGAGGCCGCTACAAAGTATGGGTATCTTCCTATCCGGCAGACGCGCTGCCTCGGACACCTGTTCCGCTTCCAACGCCTGCTCCGACTGCAGCGTTGGATGTCCCTGGACAGGCAATTTCTACCTCCACTGTAATACCGACTCCGGTGATTGTGCCGGGTACCTCTGGATTGCCGTCAGGATTGTACACCGAATATGATGAAGTCGGCCGATTAGTCGTAGCTCTCTCACCGATAGCCGTGATTCTGTTGATGATGGTCGGCCTGCGGTTCCGAAGGTTTAAGCGGCGTAAGTAGTCGAGCCTGCCACTCCAGACTGACAGAGAGACGGGCAAGAGATCAGCCTGTTAGGAGCAAAGTACCATTGACGCTTGTCAACTCCTATGATATTATGGGCCTCTAGTTGGACTTGACCAAGAGAAGATGGTGATCTGGGAATTCTACTCACCCATTCTCAAGCGGCCCAGGTTTCATTAGCCTGGGCTTTGTCATTGATAAGACGATGCAGAAAAGACTCACTGCAACCCTTTTGAGCCTTGTGCTGGTTGTGGCTCAGTTCCTGTTAAGCTCCGAGTACCCCCACATCGGTTCCATCGCTCGAGCCCAGGGGAGCAGCGACTGGCCACAACTTCAGCACGATCCCCAACGCACAGGTTACACACCTGATGAGGTGCGCCCGCCCTACATCTACCTGTGGAAATGGAATGAGGTACCCTTTGCCAGCCGCACTCAACCAGTTGTGGCCGATGGGCGGCTGTTCATTGGGGGGCTGGACGGAGTCATGTACGCCCGCGATGCCCAGACGGGTGCGCCCTTGTGGACTTTTGCCACGGCAGGGCCTATCCGTCACGCTGCGGCTGTATATGAAGGAAAAGTCCTCTTCGGCTCACACGATGGCAGCGTCTATGCCCTCGACGCAGCACAAGGTGACCTGCGCTGGCAATTCCAAACGGGCGGTGGTGTGGCCACCGCGCCGGTTGTGTCAAACGATACGGCGTACATCGGCTCTACCGATGGTATCTTCTATGCCCTGAATACTGACAACGGCAGTCTGCGCTGGAGTTACGATGTTGGTGTGCCGATTCTCACTTCTGCTGCGTTGAGCGTTGATGGCCGTACTGTGTGCTTTGGTGCTGAAGACATCACTGCCTACGCCCTGAATACCGGCGATGGCACTGTGCGTTGGCGTACCCGACTGCAGGGCCAATCTCTGGCTGACCGCTGGCCCGTCGTCGTCGGCAACGTCGTCATCTATCGTTCTCAACCGCTGCACTTCTTTCACCCACTTTTGCATGAAGGGGACGATGTGATGGACAAAGCGGGGGCGGTAGACGGTGATTGGACTGCCGATTGGCGCAAAGTGCGCCCTCGTATCTTGGACTTTCTCACCGACAATCCCGATCGCCAGACGTTCTTCGTGCTGGACATGGATACAGGCGCCCTGCGTGGTCTGGCACCTGTGCTTTACACCTACGGTAACCAAGATCCTGCCGGACCCCCGACTGTACGTGGTGAAGAGGTCTACACGCTTTACCGTTCCCGTCATGGGATTCAGAATGATGCTGGCTCCGTGCACGTCAGTAGCCGTTATGATTCTGACCTGGGGCGAATGGACCTGAACACGCTGAACATCACTGGTCTGACTCTGGCTCCAGGCGCACGATGGCACCTGCAATATCGCGCTACGTCCGACGAGCCAGCCATGCTGAGCATGGGGGGGAGCATGCTCTTCGTGGACAGTTGGACACAACTGGGTGGGATAGATGTGGATACGGGCTGGCTGTTCGAAGTGGCCAACGTAGCCGACTATTGGCCTGAGTGCGGAAGCAATTGTGTGGGGCGTTCTGGTCCTATGCCGTTCTTCGATAGATACCCGTTCCCGGGTCCTCGTGTGGGTGAAGGTAGGACCCATCGGCCAGCCGCCATCGCCAATGGTGTGATTTACTGGCGGGTTATCGAAGGCGGATTGGCAGCTATCGGTCATTCGTCCGGCATGCAATCTGAACCCTACGTATGGCCTACCTCAGGTGTACCACGTGAAAAGCCAGGGAACGTTCTCAACCATCTACCCCCTCTGTCTTCATCGCTGGCCGTACAATCGCTGGCCGATTATGTGTGGAACGAGCCCATTCACCCTGTTCCCTACCCCGATCGAGAGTTGGTCACTCGATTGGAGGAGGAGATTCAAGCCATCGTGAACTTGGGGCATATGACTCCTTTCGTGCTCCAACGAGGGTTCACCACCGGCCAGGGAATTCCTGGCGACTCCTTTCATCCCGAGGACGGTTTGGTCCATTTCGACCCGGGTACCGGTAACGTCTATTGGTTCGATCCCGGTGAACTGGTTTACACGCTTAGTTTGGCCTATCCTTATCTCTCGTATGGCTTGAAGAGTAGGGTGCGACCCTACCTGCAGCGAGAGATGAATCTGTATCCACCGCTGGAACCACTTCCCTGGCCGGCACGGTCAACCTGGTTGGTCGCAGGGACACGGCGGGAATCATATCCGGTGACTGTTCTGCCCAATGTCTGGCCTCCGCCAGCCCCTCCCTTGTCCACCTTATACGCCCTGTGGACTTATGCCGATGCCACCGGTGACTGGGATTATCTGGAAGACCACTGGTCGCAGATCAAGGCTCTTTTTGATGACAAAAAGGACCACGTGGATAGCTACGCTGCTATCAGTGGTGCGATAGGCTATGCTCGCATCGCGGCTCACCTGGGGCATGCAACACAGGCGCAAGAAGGGGAAAATGTAGCCGTGGCGGCAATGACCACCGGCCGGAACTTTGCAGCGTTTCTGGCGACCGCTAATACGCGTTACCCTGATCCCCGTGATCAGACGACGGGCCTCCGGGCACCGGTGTTTTTTGGCCTGGTCCCTGAGGTGGGGCGTTTTCTCCGCGATACTAATGGTGCTACGGTGAGTGCATATATTGACACGTTGACCGATTATTATGGTGGCGAGTACCTGTGGTATCTGACTCGGTTGGGTTTACAGAAGGAGCTTGGAGAATCCAGTTTTCATGGTCCTGAGCTGGCGTGGTCTGTGTTCCTGGCCAAGGCGTATGTCGAGGGGGCCAACCGTACAGAGTTGAAGGGGTATCTGGACCGGCCGTGGGGGCTGGGGGATATCTACTATTTGCAGACGGTTGTGGCTACTATTGAAGCCAGCAGCCTGCCCAATTTCAGTTCGTCAACCAAGCGAGCCAGTTCACCTGTACCTGCTTCTGGTGAGACGATAACCTATACTATCGTTCTGCGCAACAGCGGTAGTCCGCTCACAAGTACCGTTTACCTGACGGATGACAGCCCGGCAGGCTTGAGTTGTATTTCTGGCACTGCCTCCGCCTCCTTGGGTGATGCCGGTTGTATCAATGGATCCATTCTTTGGAGCGGTATCCTCGCCTCGACCCCGGCGGTGACGCTCACCTACGCGGCTATTGTACACGAGGTATCCAAGCCAACGGTGGTTGTCAACACGGCTACCATAGACACTGGCGAGTATGGTACGTTCGCATGTTCGGCCACGATCATTGTAGATGGACTTGCCTGTTATCTACCTATCATATTGAAGTACTGATTCTTCTGCCAAGATTTCTTGTGCTCCTGGTCCAGTACCCGGTCAAGTGGACTTCGGCCAGTACCGCGACTAAAGTAACAGCCCCCGCTACCAGCGGGGGCTGTTGGCGTTGGTATGGTCATAGTCCGCGAATGGTGAGTGGCAGGTAGATGTAGTACGTTGGCTGAATGAGTATGACGTGACTGGTTTGGCCGGAGCCGCCGTCGTCGTCGGTGACGCGGAGGGTGACGGTGTAGGTGCTGGGGGCGGTGAAGGCGTGGCTGACGGAGGCCGTGGTGGTGGTCACTACAGCGGTTTCGTCGCCCCAGTCCCAGCGGTAGGTGAAGGTGTCGTTGCCGGGGTCGTTGGGGTTGGCGGTGAAAGCGACGGGTTGGTTGCGCGAGGCTGCCGCGGGTGCGGTGATGGTGGGTGCCGGTGGGACGTTGGAGACGGTGACGGGGTGTTGGTCGGTATCGGTGAGGCCGTTGTCGTCGGTGACGGTCAGGGTGACGGTGTAGGTGCCGTTGTCGGGGTAGGGGTGGGAGGGTGTGGGGCCGCTGCCGCTGCTACCGTCGCCGAAGGCCCAGGCGAAGGTGAGGGGGTCGTGGTTGGGGTCGGATGAAGAGGAGGCGTCAAAGGAGAGCGGTGATCCTTCGGAGATGGAGCAGGAGCCGCAAGTGAAGAGGGCCTGGGGGGCGGCGTTTAGGACGACGATAGAGGCTGCGGCGGATTTGCCGCTGGCGGCGGCGACGACGGTATTGAAGTAGGTGGCGTCGGTGACGGCGGCGCGTACTGTCAGTGTGGAGGGGCCGGAGGCGACGATTTGCCCGCCGCCGTTGACGATGCTCCAGGTGAAGGTGAGGTCAGGGATAGGGTTGCCTCCCTTGTCTTGACCGGAGGCCTGGAACTGGGCCAGGTCGTTGGGCGACACGAAGGCGATGGAGGGGCTGATGGAGATGGTGGTGAGTGGACCGGGGAGGACGGTGAGGGAGGTGGTGCCGGCCAGGCTGTCGAGTGTGGCGGTGACGGTCCAGGAGCCAGCGCGGGAGGAGGTATAGGAGTTGGCAAGCCAGGCACCGCCGGCGGCAGGGGAGATGGAGAAGGAGGTGCGGGTGGTGACGTCACGGGTGTCGAGCCAGGTGGTGGCGGTGGCATGGAAGGTGACGGAGTTGCCGGCGGTCACCTGGGTCAGGGTGCCGGTGACGGTGATGGATTGGGGGTAGGTGAGGTTGATGAGGTAAGCGGCACCGGTGCGGGTGAGGGCGTCGGTGTGGTCGAGGCCGGGTGCACCGACGAGCAGTTCGTTGAAGGAGTCGCCGTTGAGGTCGCCGGCGGCCAGGCCGCGGCCGAGCCAGTCGTCGGATGAGGCACCGAGGACGGTGAGGTCGGCGGGACTGCCGGAGCCCAGGTCCACGGTGCCGGACAGGCTGGAGCCGCCGAACAGGACGTAGGCAGCGCCTTTCCTGGTGGAGGCGGGGGCGTGCTCGGAGTCGGCGTCGTCGGGGTCAATGCCGATGGCGCCCATGAGCAGGTCGTCGGTGCCGTCGTGGTTGAGGTCGCGGGCGAAGACGGAGGCACCCAGCCAGGCATCGGTCGTGGGGCCGGAGACGGCCAGGTCGGCCTGGTTCAAGGGGATGGTGGAGGAGATGGAGGCACGGGGGCCACCGAAGACGACGTAGACGCGGCCGCGGTTGCTGTTGGCGTAGGGGGCACCGACGATGATGTCGTCGTAGCCGTCGCCGTTGAGGTCGCCGGTGCTGACGTCGTAGCCGCTATGGTTGCCGGCGGCGGCGCCGGTGATGGTGATGTCGGCGGTGGTCGTGACGTAGGCCAGTTCCTTGATCATCTGGTTCTCGAAGACGTATGGTGGTTCGACGGAGCAGCGAGTATACGTGATCGCGTTGGAGCCGTAGAAGACGTAGACCTTGCCGGCGTTGGGGAGAGAGCCACCGGGGTTGGCGCCGTCGGCGCCGACGACGATGTCGGCATACCCGTCGCCGTCCACGTCGCCACTGGCGAGCGAGTGGCCCAGGTAGTCGTCGTTGTTCTGGCCGTAGATCGTCAACTCGGGTAGACACCTCATCGGATCCTCTTGGCTTCCAGCGGAAGAAATGAGCCCTGTCGAGCCCAGGCGGACGTAGACTGCCCCGCTCCTGGTGCGGTCGGCAGCGCTGTGATGGTAGCACTGGTAGTCGGGGAGGAAGTACTCGGTACTGGTCACGGTATCCACCGAGGCCTGGGGGGCGCCGGCGATCAGATCGTCTATGCCGTCGCCGTTGACGTCGCCGGTGGCCACGTCCCAGCCAAGGTGATTGCGTACGCAGGCGCCGACGAATTTCAGGTTGTAACCATCGGTCGTGGCTGTGGCTCGCTCCTTGATGTTGACCGAGATGGCGGTGGTAGTGGTGATCGAGCGGCGGCCTACCCATACGAAAGCGGCGCCGGGGGAGGAGAAGTCATAATCACTGCTACCCACGACGACGTCGTCCAGACCGTCACCGTTCAGGTCGCCCACGGTTACGCTGCGTCCCAGTTCCTCTCCGCTAAATTGATCGGGCGAGGCGTAGAAGACGACGTTGGCCGGTTCGCTGGCCAGGTCCAGGGTGTGGCTGATCTCAGGACGTCCCAGGTAGAGGTACGCCCCACCGCCGACGCAATCCACGTATTCGTTGAAGGACTGGGAGGTGCACTCCGTGGACACGTCAGTGGGCATCAGGTCGGCGTAGGGGGCGCCCACGATCAGGTCTTGGTAGCCGTCGCCGTTGACGTCGCCGGTGGCGATGGCGTGGCCGGTCTTGGCGTAGGGTGTCTGACCGAACACGGTCGAGACGGCGGCGTTGGGGGTCTGGGTGTTGATGATCGGCCCATCGGCCTGGGCGGCGAGGATCATCAGCAAGAAGAGCAACGCTGCCAGAGCGGCGGCAGTTGGAGTGGAGATTCTGGACAATGGTTTGATGAACATCGTGTTACCTCGGTCGTAATGGTGATAGATGATAAATTGTTAGCGCCCCCGCTGGTGGCGGGGGCGTTGTGTGTGAGGGTCATTGTTCGCGGACGACGAGTGGCAGGTAGATGTAGTACGTTGGCTGAATGAGTATGACGTGACTGGTTTGGCCGGAGCCGCCGTCGTCGTCGGTGACGCGGAGGGTGACGGTGTAGGTGCTGG
>Ga0307377_10000428_pt1 | contig 56152 bp, 42 predicted proteins | sample TR3MG_FD_202535 | JGI IMG/M metagenome (GOLD analysis project Ga0307377, IMG submission 202535) | Soil microbial communities from Risofladan, Vaasa, Finland - TR-3 | ecosystem: Environmental > Terrestrial > Soil > Coastal area > Acid sulfate soil | place: Finland: Risofladan, Vaasa | collected... | reverse complement strand
GCGAGAGCACGAATAGCAGGATGGGCCGCCAACCAGCCGAACTTCTCGGAAACCGATGCCTATGACATAAAAGCCAGAAGCCCACAAAAAAATTGATTATAACCGTTGACGGATGACCTCATAGCAGTACCCCTATTGGGCGAGCTTGCGCTTATGGGCCGTCAGTTTTGTCAGTTTCGGCCCACTAACGTCCGGCCAAATCTTATACCCCTCGGGCAGAAACAAGGGCGGTCTGACATCATTTCTTTCGAGCTTGCCCCATCGGCTTCGATAATTTTGCGACCTATGTCGAGACAGCAAATCATTCTGGCGTCGGCGGTTCCTGATAAGATCCTGTCGGTTCGGGCCTTATCAGGATTTGCAGCTACTATGGCAAAAGATATTACGCACGATTGCTACTTTAGCGTAAAATGGTCCCTGCTTTGCAAACGGGACAGAAAAAGACCGTCAGGGTTTTTCGGCTGAGCCGCCGTAGATAAATCGAATCCGCCCTACATTTGGGATAATGCCGAGCGGAAACGCACGATAGGGCCTGAATCCGCTCGGCCAATAGACAAACAGGGCCTTACCAACCAGGTAGTCGCGCGGGACAATGCCTGGGCGATACTGCCTGTTGTTATTGCCCTTGCCGTCTTCGTTCCACCATCTGCCGTCCTCGCTGTTGGGACTGTTGTCGCCGAGGACGAAGAATTCATCCTGCTCGAGTTTCAAAGGATTGCCCTCTATCGCCCTGCCTGCAATGGGCGAGTTGGCATACTTAGAGCCGGTGTAATGAATGTCTCTGAAAATCGCCACATGTGAGAGTGTCATTTTGCAGGCGCCGAAAACCTTCACTCGCGGCTGAATGTCTGTTTCTCTGGGGCCCGCATCTTCTGGTTTGCGGCCTAAATCGCAGCGCAGAATCTCGGAGCCATATTGAAAAAGCAGCTCGTGGTCAACGTTAGCGAATTTAAGCAAGGTGGGCTTATCCACAGCAGGCGGCTCAATCCCGCTGCGAACTAATTCCACGAATTCTTCGCCCTTCGAAGATTTCGCCATAACCATCTCGCCCGTGAAATCGACCCAGGCTTCGTAGTTGGTTTCATATTTGCTCAACCCTATGCCGATACGGCCTTGCGAGTCGGCCGCGCGGACGTAAAGACGCACCATCAGGTCACTGCAATAAGGCATATTTCTGTAATCCCGCACATCGTCGTAAGCATAAGCGGCCCTGAAATCGTTGCCGATCGAGCTGTCATAAACCATCGTATTGACCAGGTCAGCGGGACTATCGAGGCGAAATTTGGTGGGATTAGCCTGGTCAAGTTTCCATTGTGAGTCCGCCACGTTCTTGAACGGCTGCTCCCAGGGGTGGCCGTTGAACAGGCCCTCTCGGGGCCGAACGGGCGGATAGTCATTGTCATATACGGGCATCCACAACTCGTCTTGGACTTTAGGGGGCTTTCGGCTGATTTGTCCGTTAATGTAGACATCGCCATCGATGATTTCGACAGTCTCCCGCGGCCGGCCCACCAGCCGTTTGATGTAATTCTCCGAAGGGTCGAGAGGGTTCTTGAATACAACCACATCCCACTGTTTTGGCTGGAAGAATTGATATATGCACTTGAGGACAAGTATCCGGTCGCCGCCTGCGACCGGCATTGCCCCGCCGGTCGCCTGATAAAAGCCGCAGCTTGGGCATCGGGAAGCCATTTCACCGAGGTATCCACGCGGCATTGTGTCCCGCGGCAATCTGTAATTTCCCAGCCCGTACTCATATTTATATCCGCACTGCGGGCAGCAAAGACGGAAATGGGCGCCCTTAAGCGTATCGGCCATACTGCCGGTCGGTATGCGAAACGCCTCCATTACGAACGCGCGAAAAAGAAAAGCAAGTATGAAAGCGGTTATAAGCCATTCGAAGGTGTTTGCAACTTCCGCGGCTCTGTCCTTGCGGGAAGGCCTCTTCGAGGCAGCCTCCTGCTTCTTGCTTAAAGACATAAGTGTCGGTCCCCTATAAGAAACGCGGTTACAATTGTCATCTTAAAAAGGCCGGGCCGCAACCTTAACCGAATTTGCCCGCGTTCTTGCGAACACTGCTATTCACTAATACACCCATAATCGGCAGCAAATAACAAGGCCGCCATTATGCGGGCAAACCCGTATTCGGTCAACATTAGATTCCACTGTAAACACACTTTCCTGCGAATGGAATCGCCGCCAAGTTGCGCAACGCCGGAGCTTTCCGGAAGGTCGCAGCAGCCCCAGGTTTTGCGGGAATGTACCTGTATGAGCCTGAGTTTCCAAAAATAATCGGCGAGAAACCGCGGCGACCGACGGGCCGGCGGCGGTAGGTTGGGCGTTTTCATAATATCCTCTAAATAAAGAACTTGTCAACATTTGCCGGGGGGTAAGAAACTGCTTCGAGTAAACCTAGCGTTTTGTGAATCAAGGCCGCTGTGAAAGTGCCGGCACAGGTCCTTCAAGCTGCACACAGCGGCCGGACCCGACTGGTTCTTGTTTGCTCAGATAACAGAGGAATGTCTTGGGGGTGAAAAAATTTTATCAGAAATTGCTTGCAGCATAGAAGTCTTTATTGTATAGTAAGTTGCGGTATTTTTGGCGTTCCTAATTCTGACCCTGGCCGGTTTTGTAACTGGCTGGGAGAGTGGGCCGCTTAGAGTACCCCCGAACGTAGCTTAAGGCAGTTACTCATCGAACCGGTATTTTAATGAGGCGTACGATGAGGTGTTGGATAACCAAAAACGTTACTTGTGTTTGTTCAACATGGGCATTGCTGAAACACGTGAGTCCAGTTCCCCAACCGTTATTTCTTAAAACGAGGTAGCCTATGGCAACAGTTACAAAGAAAGAGCTCATCAGTCGGATTTCGGAACGTACCCAGGCAAAAAGAGTTTTGGTAAAGCGCATAATCCAGGCATTTCTTGATGAAATAATAGCGGAATTATGTGAGAATAATCGTTTGGAATTCCGGGACTTTGGCGTTTTCGAAACAAGGACGCGAGCGGCCAGAATCGCGCAGAACCCCAAGACGCTGCACAGGGTTGACGTTCCGGCCAAGCGAACGGTTAAATTCAAGATGGGCCGGCTGATGCGAGAAAACCTTTATGCCCGTGCAGCCGAATCAGCCGATGTGAAATAGTCGATTTGGGAAAAGACTGTGGCTCCACAAAAAAGGCTTATCGTTTTTTCAACCATTAAATACGGTGCGTAGTGAGAAAGGTTTTGTTCTGGCAGAGTTGCTAAAAAGGAGCATTTTATGGCGCCGGAGGGAACAGTTAAGTGGTTCAACCAAAGAAAAGGCTATGGGTTTATCTCTACACGTGACGGCCGGGATATCTTCGTCCACTACTCAAACATTGCGGGCGAAGGTTTCAAGACCCTTGTTGAAGGCGATCGGGTAGTTTTCGATGTCGTCGAGGGCGAAAAGGGACCGCGGGCCGAGAACGTTGTTCAGAAGTCAGCGCCGGTGAGCTAAAAAGGTTTCTTCAGTTGTTTTGTTGTCATAACCAGGTAAGGCTGCAGCAAACGCCCGCTTGAACCTCAGGGAGGGGTAAAGCCTTATCTATGTCTCTTCTTCCTATCTCACTAAGCGCCTGATTTGACCTGATAGAGCAGCAAAACCACCTGGTATTTTGCCGGGTTTATATTGTATGGCAGCGGGGGGGCGGTCAGGACCAACTGCAGGAGCCGGCTTTCTCAACGACCCGCCTGCACAGTTTCGCCTCCAATATCATATTTCATGGCAAGATTTAACATTTTTTGCTTGCAATTTATGGGACTTCGTGCTACTACATAAAGCAGGTTTCAGTACTGTTAACGCTGATTTGGTAGTTCAGAATCATGATTGCTGGCGAGCAAGTAGCCGGTTTGGATTGTAACGTACTTGTGCTGAACAAGCATTATATGGCTATCCGCATAGTGGGGGCCAGACGGGCATTTTCTCTGCTTTTCCGTGACCTTGCCGAGGTGGTCTCTTTTGAGCAAGGCAGGTATTCGAACTATGATTTCGAGAGCTGGTGCGAGGTGAGCCAGTTTAAGCGTCGTTTTGAGCCGGACGGGCACGATTGGATAACCACGGTCAATTTTTATGTGGCGGTGCCCCGGATTATCAGGCTGTTATTCTACGACCGTCTGCCGCGAAATGAGGTTAAATTCAATCGCCGAAATATCTTTGCCCGCGACAAGAACAGATGCCAATACTGCGGCAAGAGGTACCCGACCAGCGAGTTGTCGCTCGACCACGTTATCCCCAGAACCATGGGAGGCCAATCGGTCTGGGAGAATATCGTCTGCGCCTGCACACAATGCAACGTCAAAAAGGGCGGGCGCACTCCCCATGAGGCGGCTATGACGCTTGTGCGAAAGCCGAGCAGGCCCAGGCACAATCCGCTTGTCCATATTCACCTGGGTCACCAGCGATACCGCAGCTGGAAGCAATTCCTCGACCATGCCTACTGGTCGGTCGAGCTAAAATAGGTTGCAAGGTTTTTGTTGCCCCACCCTTTTTGCAAAACCGTGCAAATACAAGCATCACTCCTCACAGGTCCAAATTGTCAGTTTCCTATCAGCAGGTTCGGTACAGCAAAAGAAAAAAGGGCTGAGAGCACGAATAGCAGGATGGGCCGCCAACCAGCCGAACTTCTCGGAAACCGATGCCTATGACATAAAAGCCAGAAGCCCACAAAAAAATTGATTATAACCGTTGACGGATGACCTCATAGCAGCCCCCAATTTATTTCGGGTTATTTACTTTTTCTTGCCCTTTCCCCTCCTTTTCTGCTATTCTTGCCCCAAAGGCGTGGGCAGTCAAAGCCCGTAATTCCTTATTCCTTTGACAGGAGAGGGTGGTTCTTTACAATGTTCGATGGTCTCTTTAAGCTTTTCTTCAACAATGGTGTAAGATGGATAGCCGGCAGGTTATTGAGAAGTTAGGTTATTCTGATAGTCCGGCCTTTTTACAGGGTGAGCGGCTGAGGGAACATAACGGATATTCGTTCTTGTTCAGACAGGCCGAGGGGCAAGAACATTGTAATTTGAAGGGGGTTTACGCGCTTGGCTCACCAAATGAGGCAATTTCTAACAGTTCGCTCACACCGGTAGTTTATGTCTGTGAGGCTGACAATGAAGCTAAAGCCAGGAAAATCCATCAGAGAGTATGGAACCAGAACATTGTTCCTTTTCTGATCGTAATCACCCCGAAGAATATCCGTTTTTTTTCAGGCTTTGAATATGACAGCAAAAAAAGTGATGACCAAAGACTACTGAATACAGCTAACAATGTTAGTGATTTTTTAGAAAGGTTTTCAGAGTTCAAGGCCAACTCAATCGACTCCGGTGACATCTGGAAGAGGAGGCCGATCTCGGTAGAGGGCCGAGTTGACCGGCATCTGCTGGCGAACCTTGAAACACTATCTGAAGTGCTTACTGGCAATAAGTATAATCTCCCAATAGAACATGCTCATACCCTGATAGGGAAATATATTTATCTCAAGTATTTGAGAGATAGGGGTATTCTTTCTGATGAACAATTTGAAAAGGCAGAAATCAACGCAGACGATATTTTCGGCAGAGGTGCCAATAAGAATAAACTCTACCAATTAGAAAAATATCTTGAAATCTTTTTAAATGGTTCTGTTTTTCCTTTGCCAAGAAGAAACAATATACAAACGAAATATATCAAAGAAGTAGCCAGTGCTTTCAAAGGTGGCGATCCTAAAAGCGGTCAACAGTCTTTATTTGACATGTATGATTTTTCTTATGTGCCGATAGAAACCCTGTCGGTAGTGTATCAGCAATTTCTGCACGCAAAAGGCCAAGGCCGCGAGAAAGGAGCTTATTACACCCCTGTCCATCTGGTAAATTTCATACTCGACGAATTAGACGCAAAAAAACCTCTCAAAGAGGGGATGAAAATTTTTGATCCCTCATGTGGGTCCGGGGCGTTTTTGGTTCAATGTTATCGCAGACTAATCGAAGGTATCATAAGAGGCAAAGGGGCTAAACTCACTCCGAAAGACTTAAAAAAGCTTTTACTCGAAAATATTTTTGGTCTGGATGCAGACAAAGAGGCCTGCTGGGTAGCAGAATTAAGCTTGTCCCTGACTTTGCTGGATTATATCAATCCTCCCGATTTGAGTTCTAAAAAGCATAAAGGTTTTAAGTTGCCGAAATTACATAACAAAAACATCTTCCATTGTGAAGGCGGTTTCTTCGATGATGAATCTCTATGGGTAAAATCCATACCAAAGAAAGGTTACGACTGGATAATCGGCAATCCGCCGTGGAAAAATATAGACAAGAAGAAAGATAAAGAGCCATATCATCGCAAAGCCATTGAATGGATAGATGCCAACAAAAAACTATGTCCGGTTGATAATTACCAGACAGCAGAAGCTTTTGCATGGAAAACAACTCAATTACTAAAAGAGGACGGGCAGTGCGGGCTGCTTATGCCTGCAAAAACATTGTTTAAGAAACAGGGAGACAAATTCAGGGCTAAATTCTTTTCTGAAATTCAAACGTGGTGTATTGTTAACTTTGCAAATATCAGAAGATATTTATTTGAAAAGGCAATTAATCCAGCCGCAGCATTTTTCTATTCCGGTAAAAAGGAATGGGATAAATCAGAACATTATATTACTACCTATGCTCCTTTTGCGGTAGAGCAGTTTTCACAACTTAACCAGAAAGGCAGATCAAAAAAGATTTGGTCTGTTTTTGTGAATGATTCCACCATAAAAGAAATACCTATAAGAGATGTTGAAAATGGTTCCGCTGTATCGTGGAAAACGGCAATGTGGGGAACGCACAGGGATAAATGTTTACTCGATATTATTTCAAGAAGATACGATGATATTTTAGCTTTTAAGAGCAACAGTGGTTTATTAATGAATGAAGGGCCGCAATTTAGACCATTGCCGACAAAGACTGACTCGGAAACACCTGAAGACTTTGAAGCTAAAGTTAAAAAGTTTAAGGATAATCATGAATATCTTCCAGAATATGTTGGTAAGTATGTTTTAGATACAGACAAGGTACATGCGGGTTGTTTTCATCTTCCAGATGATCCAGATGATGTCTGTAAAATTATGGGAAAGGATGAACCTTATTTGAGAACAAGGGGGGGGAAAGCTGGCTTAGAACTATTTAAAGCCCCACATATAATAATTTCCGCTTCCAGAAGCTTCTCGGTCTATTCGGAGGTTGATTTTATGATACCTCCTCGCCAAATAGGGATTGCAGGAGATAAAAAACAAAAATTGTTAAAGGCGCTGGCATTATATCTTAACTCAAAATTTGTTACTTATCAGCAATGGTTAACCAGTGCTTCTTGGGGAATAGAAAGAGACAATTCAAACCTGGATGATTTAAAAAAATTGCCAGTCCCATTATCTGGGCTTTCCGATGCAGATTTAAGTGAATGGGCCGACCTTCACGATGAAATTGTCGCAGCGGATAAACGTGAACGGCAATCTCAGCAGAATAAAAATTCGCCACTTTTTAATTCTCGCCGGAGAACTTTTTTCCCATCCTTGGACACACTGTTAAAACAGATGAATGACAAAGTTTACAAGCTTTTGGGTATAAGCAAAAAACAACAATGGCTGATTGAAGATATGCTTCGTGTTCGTATGGAATTAAATGATGGTAAAAAAGCCAAAGAAGCCGTCGATCCGGCAAGTGAAGAAGAAATTACTGATTTTGCCCACATATTCCAGGAAGAACTTGATTTGTTTCTGGATCATAGCGGCAAGAAAAAGCTTCATAAAGTCAAGGTATTATATGCCGATACTTCTGCCGTTATTATTGTAGATCATCTTGTGCGTTCTATGGCAACAAAGCCTGAAGTGGTTAAGGTTCAGGATAATCGAACACGCAGAGAGTTGGATAAACTTCAGGGAAAATTAACGCAGACAAGAAGCCAGTGGATGTACTTTACCCGCTGCCTGCAAATTCACGAAGCAAGAAGAACATACATATTCAAACCCCGACAGAGATTGTCCTGGCTGAAAAGTCAGGCCCTTGCGGAAGCAGATGATTTTATAGCGGAGAAACTGGCAACAGAACAATAATCTATGGCAATCTCGGGGCACCATACATTTTGTGTTAATCAGTCAGATGACGGCGGCGATTATGAAGCTGCTCTTCATCGCAACGCTTTATTTTTGATTATTGCCGGACATGAAAGACTGATTGCAAGTAACGATGACTACTCTGATACGGCGGAGGAAGATATAACCGGAGAGCTTACAAAATATACGAATGAGTATATTAACAGTCTCTCTTCTCCTAACTGGACAAGGCATTTTTATGTGCAAGAGGAATTACATGAGAACGTAAGTGGAAAAAAGGGTAAGAACAGACCGAGGGTAGATATTGTTTGTATATTGACAGGTAGGAAGCCCCAGGAGTTTTTGAGATTTGAGGCCAAACGTTTGCGAAAGCCGGGATTTACTGTTGCCAAATACCTTGGTAAGGAAGGACTCGGAGAATTCATTGCGGGTAATTACGCAGCAGGCGACGATACAGCAGGTATGCTGGGGTATGTTCAATCTGACGATTGCGATTACTGGGCAAGGAAAATCTCTGATGATATGAGAAAAAAGGAGAAACAAGTTGCCCTTATAAAAGGCGGCCAATGGCAAAAAGCCAACCTTGATAATATTGATCAGTGTTACCAAACTCGCCACAACAAGCCAACGGTCAATCGTGAACTTCTGGTTTATCACCTTCTGCTTGTTTTCTTTAGACGGCATGAACAAACTACAAACTAGAAACACTAAACAAGCCGTGCCAAAGGTGGCGGCCAAAAAAGGTGCTTTTTTGGTCCTTTTTTTTGTTGACTTTTGTTTGAAAACTTGTTAAAATACCCGCCTATTAGCCAGAAGGCTAACGCAACCCGCCAGTAGCTTGCCCCTTCCCTTGGGGGGGCGGCCATTATAGCGGAAATAAGCATGAAATCAGCCAGCTCAACCCGATATACCCAAGAATCAAGAATCGAGTATCAAGAATCCTTGTGTCTTGCGTCTTCTGCCCTCTACACTTGTCAAGAATCCTCTACAAATTCGCCCTTTTATGCAAAACAAACCCAATCTTGTCCGCCTCCGGCGGATTCAAAACCCCTTATTTGGCAAGGGCTTATGAAAATGAACCACGCCTTCAGACTCGTGAAAAACAAACCCAACCTGTCGCGGCGAAGCCTCCTTGCCGCGCCGAAGTGCTCCACGAAGCCGGGATGGCGAAGCCGGACCAAACCCAACCTGTCGCGGCGAAGCCTCCTTGCCGCGGCGAAGTGCTCCACGAAGCCGGGATGGCGAAGCCGGATCAAACCCAACCTGTCGCGGCGAAGCCTCCTTGCCCCGGCAAAGTCGAAGCGAAGCGCAGATCCCCGCGGGTGAGCTTCTCGAAATCCTCAAGCCGGGGACCAAACGAATCCGCCTTTTACCCGCCGTCTGTCTGGCGGGCCGGCGGCCTGTGATTGTACAGAGATTAGCCCGGTAGTGCCGATGATAGACTCAAAGATGATGTTTTTCCCTGTCTTATGCAACTTCCAGCCGTTTTCTGTAGTTCTAATTAATTCTCGAGGATTTCTGGTCTGCCCAGGGAAAAAACACGCATTCACTTGTAAAATCTGCCCATCTCTTTCGAAAAACCTTGCGCACTTACCGTGAAAATGCGGGCAAAGGTGTGATCTTGAGCTTACGGCTTTATGTATCCGGAGTACAACCGCTTGTCTTTTGTGAGAAGCCGAACAGCGATTTGAGACAGCTCTTTATCCAGGTCCAGTGCAGAACGACGTGCACTACCATCAAAGTGACAAATAACAAAGCCAAATAAAAGTGAATGGCCCCCCAGTCGTGTCGGCCCATTGACCAGAATTCTCTTATGTGCTCTCTGCCAGGGCCGCCGGACAGTCGGCGACCGAGACCGCCAGTGCCGGGCGGCAGGATATACTTCATAATGTAGCCGGTAAACGCCAGACACAGCAGGCTGACAAAGCTGACCAAATCCACAATAAAATTAACCGTCGAGCGTTTCATCGTATTTGCTCCGGGCCAAACCAGGCAAACAAACTCGTTACAGTAATATTCTCGCAAGGCTTTCGTTGACTGTAAAGCATAACCTGCAAAAAAAATGCCGCCCGGCTGGAAAAACGGGACCCAATTGGATATAACGTAGCGGCAGGGGGCGGCGTATGAGAAATGAAGCACAATATACAAGATTGGGGTTGATTCAGGAGATTAGACATGACGGCGTCAATAATGAGCAAATTGGTCGGTTCGGGTGGTTGGTGGCAGAAAACCATCAGCTACGAGGTCCTTGAAGGCAATGCGATTTGGCGTTTCGGGCTCGTTTTGCTGATAGTTCTGGTTGCAATGACAGCCGGGCGAGTTATCCAGTTTGTCATCAGCAGCTATTGCAAACGGAAGAAGGAAGAAAAAGGCGTGACCTTAGTTACGCTTTTTTTCGATTCCCTTTCCCGGCCGATTTATGTTGCGATTTTCGCGGCGGGATTATTCCTGGCCAAGGCCCCGCTTCGCTTTGATGAACTCCAAGGAATTTCACCGACCATTGACAAGGGCTGGACGAAGCTGGCTCAAGCGATTGCCGCAGTTGCATTCGCCTATGGGCTTTACCGACTGGTGGATGTCGCAGAGTATTATCTGAATCGGATTGTCAGCAGGACCCAGACCAAGCTCGACGACATGCTTGTTCCGGTAGTTCGAAAATCCCTCCGCGTGACCATAGCAATCGTAGCCGTACTTATAATTTCAGAGGGTATATTGGGAGCGAACGTCAAATCGATTCTGCTGAGTGCCGGGGTGGGCGGTGTAGCGGTAGCGCTTGCGGCCAAAGAGACCATAGCCAACTTCTTCGGTTCGATTACGATTTTCACCGACAAACCTTTCCAGGTCGATGAACTGATTAAGGTCGGGGAGCATTTGGGACCGGTCGAGGAGGTGGGTTTCAGAAGCACGCGTATTCGCACGCTGGAGGGCCATCTCGTAACCATACCCAATAGTGTGATTGCAGGTTCTGTTATCGAGAACCTGGGCAGGCGTCCCTTTATTCGCAGGACGTCCAATATCACCATAACTTATGATTCGGGGCACACGAAGGCGAAACGAGCGGTTGAGGTGATAAAGGATGTTCTATCCCGTGTGCCGGAGGTGAATCGCGACCCCGAGAAGCCGCCGCGGGTGTATTTCAGTGACTTTAACGATTGGTCTCTGAACATTTATATGAGCTACTGGGTCAAGCCTCCGGATTACTGGGTGTATCACGAAGTCAACGAACGGGTCAACGTGGAAATAATGAAGCGCTTCGAGGCCGAGCAGATTGAGTTTGCCTTCCCCAGCCAGACGCTTTATGTAAAGAAAGACTGATTTGTCATGCTTCGGGTGCGGCATGCATTGCGCAGACGGATTTGAGTGATATGCGCAGGAAACGATACTCAGTTTCGGCGGCTATTTTTCCTACTTCCTCTCCGCCCTGGTAGTAGCGACGCCCGGTCCCTTGAATTCGGTTGCTTCGTAGGCTTGTTTCTCGACCTGTGACATAACGGGCTGCTCGATAATCCGCGGGGTTATGAACACAACCAACTCGGTTACGGCGGTATCCTCACCTTCGAATCTGAACAGTCCGCCGAGGAGCGGCAAATCACCGAGCAACGGAACCTTGTTAATCTGCTTGGCAACGTCCTTCTTTCTCAAGCCGCCCAAGACCACTGTATGGCCGTCTTTGACCAGCGCTATGGTGTTGACTTTGCGGGTATCAACGGTTGGCACGCCGGTGTCCGGGTCCTGACTGACGACGACGCCGAATTCCGGCACGATGTTCAACCTTACCATACCGTCTCGGGTGACGTGGGGGGTGACCTCAAACCTGACGCCGACATTTTTGAATTTAATTGTTTCCTGGACGGTGCTGCCGGTGATGCTTGTTTCCTTGTAAGGAATCTCACGCACGATATCGAAGAGAGCTTTTTCGTTATCAAGGACTAATATCCGCGGGTTGGCAAGAAGCTTGGCGTCGATGTTTTTCTGCTCGGCTCTAATTACCGCATCTATATCGATACCGCCGGCGAACCAGCCGATACGGAAGTTTCCTACAATATCCTCCGCCTCGTCGGTTGCCATACCGACGCGGCCAATGGCAAAGGGTCGGCGGTGACCGGCGGTGGGGTTATCGCCTATGGTATCTCCGATTGTCGTGTTGCGGCCGGCTTCCCATTCGATGCCGAGGTCAAAGGCTTCCCGGCTGGTTATGTCGTAGATTCTCGCCTCGACCAGGAGCTGCGGCGTGATGCGGTCGATTTGCTCGATGAAAGTGTCCATGGCCTTGATTTTGCTCTCGGTATCGGTGACGATTACGTTGCTGGTGCCTTTACTAAAAGAGACTATGCCTTGGGGCGACTTGAACTTATCCAAAGCCTCGGCGACCTCTTTGACATCTGCGTAGGTGATTTGATAAGTTTTGCTGACAAACCTTTCGGCCTCTTGTGTAATATCCTTGAGCGGCACTATTCGTATCATGTTTCTATCTTTTATACAGCCGTAGCCGTGCGCGGCAAGAATATTGTTAAGCGCTTCTTCCAGCGGGACGTCCGTGAGCCTGGCGGTCACAATGCCCTCCACAGCCGGGCTCTTGATAATATCCACGTCGGCCTGCTCTGCCATCATCCTTATTACCTCATCGATAGGCCTTTCGACAAAATCGACGCTTATATTTTTTTGCAGCCGCTGCTCCAGCGGCGACAGAACTTCTGTTTTCTGTGCGCTCTGACTGCCGCTCTGGGGCGCGGCGCCCATATCGGCCGGTATAATGAATACAAGAACCGTCAGGAGTCTTAGCCACCCTGATTTCATAGAGCTTGTCATAATATTCCCTTTCCCGAATTTGCCGTCGAGTAGTAGAGCTTCTGCGCGCCGCGGCTTTATTTCTTTTGCACTTTTTGCGTCCATCTCCTGCCGTTCGATTCGAACTCGACGCTGTCTTTGTTTATTTTTACGACGGTTACACCTGATACTTTGTCGCCTTCGTGGACTATTTGCCTGCCAATGCTCGCGGCTGGGTTATCCTCGCTATAGACAATGGCTCCCACGATGAGGGTCCCGGTTTCGCTTCCTTCCTGGCCCGCGGTGACAAAACCGAATTGCATCGGGTCGCGAAGCGTCGCGGGATAAAGCGGCGGAATCTGCCAGTCAATTTTGGTCTCCGAAACGGCAACAACATTGGCCGGCCCGGATGTTGTCGCCCCACTTGTTTTGCCCGGACCAAGGACGACGACTTTAACAAAAACGAAGATAAAGACGATAAAAAGGACCGGAACCAGCAGCGTCATTGTTTTTTGCCTTGCGGCATCGACGCCCGGTTTTTGTGCAAACAGCTTGTTCTTGATTTGCTTGAACGTTCGCTGCCAGGCGGCTGGTGCGATGCTTTTCATAACGGCGCGCGGCTTGGGTCTTTCTCTCGGAACGGCTTCCGGCGGGGACTGCGTCGGCGGCTTTTGTTCCGGAGTTTCGCGAACCTCCGGCGCCGGGAGCGGTTGTTCTGGGGATACGGGGATTTCAAAACGCCACTCATTAGGTTCGCGGTGCTGTTCGGGTGGGGCGCCGGCTGGCAGAGGTGTACGAGGGGCAGGCTCGGCGCCGTTGTTTTTCGGAACCGGCGAACCGTTGAAAATCGACGAAATCTCCTTGTGCAGTCCTGTTCTATATTTCGCCATTACTAATTTCCTCAACAACGCCTTGGCCCTGTAAGGCGTAAGCCAGGACCGGTTCAGTCCTTGCACTGACTATCTCCTCACTCAAAGCCCTGTACTCCGAAGCCGCTCTGCTATCAGGGGCGTAAGTCAGGATGGACTCACCGGCACTCGGCGCCTCGGCCAGCCTTACGCTTCTGTGAATAACGGTGTCGAACACCAAGTCGCCGAAATACTCTCTCATTTGCCGCTGTACCTGCCTGCTGAGCATTATCCTGCTTTCGACGAAAGTCAGCAACGCGCCGAGGATTTTCAGGTCCTGATTAAAGCGTTCCTGAACAATCTCGATGGTTTCGAGCAACTGTTTCAGACCTTCGAGGGCATAATAATGTGTCTGGACGGGTATTATTACGTCCGTGCTCGCTACCAAGGCATTCAGCGTCAACAAACTGAGAGACGGTGAGCAATCGATGACGCACATATCGTGAGTGTCGCTGACACATTCGAGATGCCGCCTTAGTACATATTCCCTGTCCTGGAGGGACGCCAACTGAAGCTCAAATCCGGAAAGCAGGATATTGTTTGGCGCCAGAGTGAGGCCGCGCGCGCCCGTGCCTATCACCACTTCGGACATTGGAATTTGCACGTTGGTAAGAGCATGATAGACGGTTCTGTCCAAAATGTCGGGGTTATGGCCCAACCCGAGCGTAGCGTGGGCCTGGGGGTCGAAGTCGAGCAGCAGGACCCGGTTTCCCAGCGCTGCAAAAGCCGCCGCAAGATTTACCGCGGTAGTGGTTTTGCCGCAGCCGCCCTTCTGATTTGCTATCGCTATTGTTCTCATTTCCATACCGCCGATTCGCGCCGGCAGCTCAACAACACAATTAACTGTCTTGCTGCTTCTTGACGAAAACCGCCAGGTCCATATTTACCCTGTGGCCTGAATCATCCTTCTTGGCACGAGTTATCGCGAATTCATCGACAAAAACAACCGGCCGGCGTCTCTCCAGCGCATTCAGGAAAGCTGCAAACTGGCTGAAATCGCCTGCCGTGAAGCTGACATTGATGCAATCTTCATATATGCGCTCACAGTTGGGTATTTCCGAATCCTTACGTTTTTCCTTGCCCCTGATGCTGAATGAAGAAAGTTGTCCTTCGCTGGCGATCCGACCTATATCAAGCGTCACGTTGACCAAATCCGCCGAATCGACAACAAAATCATTCAGCTTGTTTCGCAAATAGTCTGTTTCCTGCTGTAGCTGCACGCGGGTTTTTTCCTGGGCCGCACTCATAGCAGAATCGTATAGTTGCTTTTTTTCGGCACGCTGCCTTTGAATTTGTTCTCTGATTCTTTTCTGCGGCGACAGCAGATACATGTAAAGAAAGAAAAATAACACGAAGCAGCCTGCCCAAATCAACGCTACCGCCTTAAAATGTTTTTTGTAAGTCGCTTTCATAACAGTTCCGCTACAATGCCGGCTTGAAAATGCATTCTATCTCGTAAGAGACAACCTCCTGACCCTCAAGTCTGCCTACGTCCTGGGAGACTCTGACGTCTTCGAGCTTCGTCCTGAGGGCGCTTGAGAAGCGAAGGCGGTCCCTGAAATCCGTAACTTCTTTGTTACAGTTGCGTCCAGGATTGACGCTAATGGTTACCCGCAGTGTTCTTTGAGGAACGCTGATGTCAACCTGGGTTTTCGGGTCGTCTTTTTTGGGGACTTTCATTTTTACAGAACGTTGTTTTACTTCGAGGTCGGTAAGCACCATCGAGTCGGGCATATTTTCCACCAGCGTCGCCAGAACAGGCGACCATTGAGAATGTCTGGCGATAGAGGATGAAACTTCCGACAGGCTCCTGTTTATATCATTCTTCTCGTTCAGAAGCGTTTTTTGGAACTCTAACGCATCCGACAATTCGTTGGCCTTTGTCTGGTAATTGACTATTTCCTGCTTCTGTATCGATATGGCGATTCTGTTGCTCAGGTACAAGCCAAACATCACTATTGCAATAATGACGGGCGCAGCAGAGGCTGCGACGGCGACAACTATGCCCTCGGGACCGCTCTTTATCGGGACTCCTTCTCCCTTTAACAGGTCTATCGTAAACATATCAGATTGACCTCATGGCAAGGCCGGCCGCCACCGTCAGCGCGGGGCCTTTGCATGCAAGAACATCTTTGCAGGTTTTGTCCGCCTCGCAGCGCATGTTATCAAACGGGTTCCACAGGACGGCCGCGCCCGGAAGCCTGTTTTCCAATAACCGCACGAATCCTTTGGCCGGAGCGAAACCGCCGCAGACAAATACTTTCTCGACAGTGGCGGATTTTTCCTGAGCCGCGTAATAACGCAATGTCTCAGTGACATCCACAATCAATTTCTCACAGGCCCTTGTCAGACTGTCACTGAGTTTCTCCTCGGGCGCTGCTTGGTCTTCGCAGCCGAAGAGAATCTTCCTGACGGCTTGTGCCGAAAGATCGTTTTCCGCCGCAACCTCAGCGACAATGTCATTGCCCGAATGCCCAATACCGCGAATAAACGGCAAACCGTCACTGCCCATAATAGCCAGAGTTGCGGAGGAGTCGCGCACGTTCAAAACGGCTGTTGTCGGACCGGCCTGGTTATTTCCAGATTTGTCCGGGTGCAAGCCGTTGAAGCAGTTCAAAAGGGCCAATCCGTCAACGTCCATCAGGACACACTGGACAGAAGCGCTTCTGGTGAGTTGTTTTTTTGCTTCTATCAGTTCATTGGTGGCTGCTACCAGCACCCCGCAGATGTTGCCGTCGCCGCCGGGTATCAATTGATATTCAACGACGGCGTCATCAACGTTGAACGGACAAACCTGTGCGGCTTCCAGCATAACCGCTCCTTCCACCTCCTCGGGCGGTAACGCAGGGAACTTAAAACAACGTACCGCGACTTCCGGGCCCGACACACCGCAGACCGCCATCCGGGTCGTGGCGCCTGCCGACTCGAGGCATTCCTGAATCGCCCTGACGGTGTTTGTTTCTCTGTGATTTTTGTCACCGTTTTCAGGCTCAATATCAGCTATGTCGGCCGCGGTAACCACATACCCGGCGCTGTCCTTGCGCAACTGCACCAGCTTGACCTGTGATGAGCCAATGTCCAGCCCCAGGACCTGGTTGTGTTCAAACATAAAGAGCCGTTTCCAATCCAACGCCTGCAAGTCCTTTAACCAAAGCCCAATGACATTTAGCGCATAGTATTCAGTGTTCTCTTGCGTTCGGTTGTTTGCTGCATCAGCTACTACCGTACTTAATCATCGGCGCAAAAAAGCGGGTGTTTTACGTACAAATTGCAATATGTGAGTTTCTCAGGACAATTTACTTTTTGGGGCGTTGGGTCCTGTAAATGTCGCTATACGAGTGCGCAGATGAGGATTTTGCACATCTGAGGAATCCCGTTCGGGTGCAGATCTGGTCAATGGCTGCATTGCCGATAGGTCGGGGATGGCGCTGGAGGATTTATCGGCCTTTAAAGGCGAATAAGACAAAGCGTGGTTTGGAATGTTTTCAGGGGGGATTGCGTCGAAATCACCGGCCCCATTAGAAGCCATGTCCGACAGGTGTTCGGCCAAAATCCATCATCGGATATTTCTAACGGGGCCGGCACAAAATACATTCGTTGCCGCTATCGCCGCCGCCTGCAGCCGCGCAGCTTTGTCGGTGCAAAGACGGACGCGTCACGTCGGCTATTCCTGCCAACGATCCACTACAAAGAACGCGCCTATGTCGTTTACGTTTACATCGCGCAAAGCCGCATCGTAGATGATAAGCCCACCCTCCTTTGCCTCAAAGCTTGCACATACGAAGGAGCCGTAAACTTCGGCGCCCGACTTGATGATTACGTCGGCATTCGGAGCGTAAACGGCGCCGTACCAGTCGGTCTTTGCCTTCAGCTCAAGTGTCTGGTCTACGCCAGTGCCGTATAATGTAAAGGCGGTGGAGTCTTCAGATTCGTTATTGACTCCGCACGAATTGTTCGCTATAAAATCGCCGTCAAGGTACAAGGTCAAAGAGGTTCCCGGCTTTATCACAAGTTCACAGCCCTGGCCCATGAGCACGTCGCCGGTTACATACAGCACAACTTCTCCAGGTTGTGCCCCGGCATCATCCACCACCAGTATAGCCCCCGTCTTCAGAATAACGCCGGTGTATTTACCGCTGTCTGCAGTGCCTATGGCCAAGGTTTCATTCTGAACCTCGATGGCCGTACCCATGTCCGGCAGCAGCGGCGGGGTTATTATGGGGAAATAGGCGTCAACGCCTACCAGTACCTCGCCGTCAACGCTCGACCCGCTTTTTAGCGATATGCTGCCCGCATCAGAACTGGTTGTGGCAACCTGTACGGGTACGTCGGTAGTGCCCGGATTTGAGGAGTCGTACGCATCCACTATGGCTCCGTTATATAACTGGATAGTTTGCTTTGCGAGGATGCCAGAGTCAAACAGCCCCTTCAGCCGCAAGGTTGCGACAACTCTTTTCTGGGCGTGGCCCGATTTTCCAATAGATTCAACGGTATAACCACTGCTGAGGTCTCCTGTAACTTTATAATTGAAAGTCGCGTCACAATTAAGCAAGGTTTCATTTAGTACTTCGGGCAATGCGCTATTATCCCAGGAGGCCAGTTTGAGCTTTTCGTTCATTTCGAAGAGGGCTTTTGTCAGGCCGGCATCGGCAGCACATCGGGCTGCAATCTCGGTGCTGGAGCGTATTGCCTGCAGTCGGCCCTGCAGACCGAGACTCAACAGGCCGCCGCCGGTCAAAAGCAATATTACGACCGCAAACAAAACAACTACCAGTGCAGAGCCGCGCACTCTTGATTTTAGCGATTTGTCAGTCTTCATCTCGACCTCCCCGTTTTAACAGACTTCGTATTTCTAATTGTGGGCGATGGCGGATGACACAACCGTAGCCGTTTCGCTGCCATTATTCAGCCTGAGTATCATTTGTACGGATGTTCCCTGAACCATAAAAACACAGGACGACACGTTGGAACAGACAGTATGGGTGGTTAACGCTTCGCGAGGGTCCAGGCTGCCGTATTCGACTTTCAGGTCGCCGCCGCTTCTATAGAACCGCGCATATCCGTCAACGACGGCAGAGTCCGGAGTCTGATAGTAACGAACCTCAACCCACGTGCGCGTCTCACCCAACACGATATTGTTCGCACTTGCCCTTCTGACAACACTGTCAAAGACCCTGCCTGCCAGGTGACTGCCGACTACGACATCAGAGTAGATGCGATTGTATGTCGCGTTCCAGCCCCGCTGGCTGTCAGTTACCACCACACCGGCGCCGAGCACGATGATGCCGAGAAAAATCGTGGTCACCATCAACTCTACGAGCGTAAAGCCTTTTCGATTTCGATTTGTGGTTCTTTTTTCAAACATCTGGATACCTGCCTCGTTTACACTTCTATTTGGTTACGTAGGTTGTGAGCCTGAACGACTTGTATGTGTTTCGATTGGGCATGCTATTGACTTTGCCGACATAAGCCTGATGGCCCCCCGGCCAGAGCACCGTGACGTTCAAGGCCCTCAACCCGGTAGAAATATAACTATAAGACAGAATGGCGTAGTAGTCGACACGATCTATCAGGATTTTGTAGCCCCCAAACAGGATAAAGGCAGGGTCTTCCGGACCACCAATAGCAGCAGCGTCAATTTCTCCGGACCTGAAGATTCGAGTTATTGCCAGGTCCGAACTGAGATTTGCCACGGGCTCAAATAGATTCGGGTCGCTTGTGGCCTGCCAGCTTTCGCAAAGCAGCACGGCAATTCGCGCAGCGGTCATTCTCAAGTCGGCCTCCCTGGCGCCGAGAGCCGCATTGTATCTGAACGCAGAGGTGCCCAGAACTACTATCACCAGGACCACAGTGGCAATCATTATCTCAACGAGCGTCAAACCGGCCTGGCATTTGGGTCGCTTAACCGTCATAGTCTCCATCTCCATCCTCAATCCTCCTTACCTGACTTTCGGCATAATAGGACCTTGCGTACACCACATCACTGCTCTTGAAGGCGCCGCTTTGCCCAAATATTATAAGGCAAAAAAACCAAGTGACGTGTTGAAAGCTTCCCCCATCCTGCGAATCCATCTACCTAAAGTATACTCCGAAACCGTGCAAAGACAAAAGAAGCATCGAATTATTTTGATAGTAACCGGCGCCACATTTGCCGTGCTGCGTCCTATAAGGCTGCAATAATCGAAGGTGGCTACGGCCGTTCCGGCCATAGCCACCATTAATTCAATTCGCGCCGGCGATAAGTTTTTACGTGCTTGCACAAAGTATCGGGTGCTCTTGTCCCCTGTGTTCAGGATAAACAGAAGCACCTTACCTTGGTCCCCTGTCGGCCTCGATTTACGGCGTCCAGACGCCTGCCTGATTCAGCGTGACGGTAGCCGGATTCGTGGGACGGTCGGCCTGAGTAACCGGCGTGCAAGTAATGACAAACGTCAGCGGGTCCATGGAGGTTACATTGAAACTAAAGTCGGCATCAGCAAAGTACTTGCCCGTCAGGTCCCCGGCGGCGAAGCCCAAACCGGTGTTGCCGACCCAAAGAGTGGTGGGCAGTACTCCGCCGACGCCTTTTTCCGCATGGTAGGCGCGTATTGCGGTCCCAATGCTGCCCATCATTGCTTTGCCTTCCGACCACTTGGCCGAATCGATCCGGCCGCGCATGATCGGGATTGCAACCGCCGCCAGGATGCCGACGATGAGAACCACCACCATCAGCTCAACCAGTGTGAAGCCTTTTCTGCTTTCCATTTTAATCTCTCCTAAAAACCGTTTGAAAATTACACGACTTTCGACATGTCACCATCGACCAAAAACGTCGCTGACTAAACCAGTTTTTCCTTTTTTTTTGCGGCCTGCCCCACGTTGTTAATGCGCCGACATCGAGAAAATCGGCAAATACAGTGCAAGAACTACGACCATTACAATTGCTCCGGTGATTACAATCATTATCGGCTCCAGCAGGGCCATCAAGGTGGTTATCGTAGAATCAACTTTTCGTTCGTAGTAGCTGGCCGTTCTCTCCAGCACATTAGACAGCGAGCCGCTTTCTTCGCCGACCTGTACCATTTTTATCACGACATTAGGGAAAAAGCCGGATTCGGCCATGCCCAGATAGATGTTCGAGCCGGCGACGATGCGTTCTCTTGCCCGTATTACCGCGTCCTTTATAACATCGTTGGTGGTCATTGCGGCAAGAATATCGAACACTTCAAGCACGGAAACGCCGGCGCCCAGCAACGATGCCATCGTTCTGCAAAACACCGTCAGGAAGGTCTGGCTCAACACCTTGCCGAACAAGGGCAGGCGAAGCACGATTCTGCTGAACAGATAATGGCCTTTTCGCGTTTTGAAAGCAGCAACCGCCAGAACGATTATTAGAAACAAAGAGCCGATAATGAAGACCACGTTATTACGGAGCATCTCGTAAAAGCCCATGAATCCCTTGGTAAAAGCCGGCAGATCGCCGCCGAATTGCTTAAATATGACCTGAAATCGAGGAACAATGAACGTCATTATGAATACGACTATTAGCACTATGAAAATGGATACGAATATCGGATACGCCATTGCCCCTTTGACTTTTCTGCTCAATTTGTCGCGATTGTCAAAATACTCCGCCAGTCTGCGCAGCGCCCCCGGCAGATTGCCGCCGGTCTCGCCGGCTAACACCATCGCGCAGGCCAGCTTGTTGAAAACCTTCGGATATTGCGAAATGCTTTCCGAAAACGGCTCACCTTTCTTCATTTTTTCCAGAACTTGCTGCAGAACCTGCTGCAACTGTGCATTTTCTATGTCTTCGGCGATGGTCTCTATGGCCGACGTCACGGGGATTCCCCCCTCCACCATTGTGGTCAACTGCCAGCAAAGCGAACCGAGGGCGGCTGATTTGATTCGCCTTCGACGAGGTTTTCGACCCGTTTGTTTGGTCCCTGCGGACGCTTCGTTGACAGATACCGGGGTAAGCCCTTTCTCGCGAAGCCAGCCAAGTACATCATTTGTAGAGACAGCCTGAGTAAAGCCTTCTCTTCGTGCACCTGACGAATCCCGAGCCACGTACTTGTAGCTTGCCATTTATCGAACCTTCTCAAGAAACCTGAAGGCCAGTAACGCGGAACCGTAATCAATGCCTGAATATCGGCCCTTGGTCACACGTTCTTCGATTCGAGTTTTTCGTTTTCTTATCGGCGTCGGAGAACCTTGAGTTAAGTAAAAAACGGGCTGTAGCTTTGCGAAGGATACTCCCCACGTATGGTAAAGACGGACCCCTTCCGCGCTTTTGAAAAAAAACATTTGCTTGAGACAAGGAAGGGCCTGTGCAGACATAACGGATGAAAGGCTTAGATTTTGCATTTTTCCGCAGGATTATGTGTTCCGGCCGAAAAAGAGCGTCTCTGACTGTTACGGTCTTGTACTTTCCACAAAGGCTACTCTAAGAACCTCTTCGGCTGTGGTTAGGCCCTGTAATATCTTGATTACGCCGCTTTCAAACAATCCACCGTAGCCTCTTTGACGTGACAGCTCTCTTATTTGCGACTCACTGCCGCCGGCAATCAGCTTTCCCCGCATTTCGCCGTCAATAACCAAGAACTCAAATATGGGCAGCCGGCCAAAATAACCCGTCCCTCCACAGGATTTGCAGCCCTTGCCATGGTAAAAGACGGCGTTCTTTGCCTGCTTGGGGTCAATCTTCAAACACCTGACGACTTCTTCAGTAAGCTCCACCGGTTCTTTGCAGCGGTCACAGATTTTTCTGACCAGCCGCTGAGCAACGATCAGATTCAGCGTGGAAGCCAGCAAATACGGCTCAATCCCCATATAGACGAATCTGCTTATCGCACTTGGTGCGTCGTTGGTATGGAACGTGCTCAAGACCAAATGGCCTGTCAAAGATGCTTTTATTGCAATCTCGACCGTTTCCTTGTCCCTGATTTCACCTATTAAGATTATGTCGGGGTCTTGCCTTAAAATTGCCCGCAGGCATAGTGCAAAGTCGAGAGAGATTTCGGCCTTGACCTGAATTTGATTAATGCCCGCCAGACGGTATTCAACGGGGTCCTCAACGGTTGTAATATTCTTCGCGGGGTCCCTGACGTAATTCAGTGCCGAGTATAACGTGGTGCTTTTGCCGCTGCCGGTCGGGCCGGTGACGACTATGATACCGTGCGGCTGTGACAAAGCGGCTTTAAACTGCTTAAGAAGTTCGGGTTCGAATCCGAGCTGGTTCAAGTCGTGGTTAACTGCTTTTGCATCGAGGATTCGCATTACCACCTTTTCGCCGTATATGGTGGGAATCACCGAGACGCGCACGTCTATATCTCTGCCGGAAGCTTTCATCTTGAATCGGCCGTCCTGGGGCAGCCTGCGCTCGGCAATGTCCATCTTGGACAGAATCTTTATTCTGGTAACAACCGCAGACTGCATCCTTCTGGCCGGCGGAACCATGTCGCGGAGCACGCCGTCAATTCGCATGCGAATCGCCATTGAATGTTCCTGCGGCTCAATATGAATGTCACTGGCTCTGCTCTTGACCGCCTGGCTCAGCAGCAAATCGACGAAGCGAATCACCGGCGCCTTGGTCGCGGCCACTTCGCTGCTCAAGGCCTCACCGGCAATATCCCCCTCCGGTGCATCCTCCTGTTCATCTTCCGCGCCGGTTTCGAGTTTTACAAGGTCGCGAAGCTGTTGTTCTTCCAGGTCTGAACCGTGATAGATTACTTCTATTGCTTTGCGAATCTCCTGGGTCGAACTGAGCACCACTTTAATCTGGCGCTTTATTTTGAGTGCAATCGTATCTATTGCGATAACATTGAGCGGGTCCGCCATGGCCACGACAACTTTGCCGTCATCTTCACCAATGGCCACGAGGCAAAATCGTTTGGCGATGCTCTCGGGCAGCATGCGGGCGATATTCATATTTATCCTGGCGACATCATCAAAACGCATGTATTCCATTGACAGATGCTCGGCCAGGGCGCTGGTAATATGCTCGTCGCTGACCATTTTGAGCCGGAGCAGCACCTCCCCGAGTCGGCCGCCCTGCTCACGCTGCTGATTTAGCGCTTCGATTAATCGTCTGCGGTCCAACAGCCCTTTCGATACGAGGAACTCACCGAAAAGAAGGTCGGCTTTTCGTTTGGGAGGACTGGCAATTTCTTGTGCAGACTCCATCCGAGTACCTCATTATATGGCCATTCGTCAAGTTTTTCCCGACAAGTTGCAGACAAACTGCTAACAACCTTTGTTACGCAATTCAGGACAAGAAGCGCACCAAAACAGACATGGGCCAAGCTTCTTTGTCCCCCATTATATTTAAAGTTTACTATACAAAGCGTAAGAAGCAAAAAAATTACCTTATTTCAGGCGACAACTCCGAGGCGGAAACAGGGACACTTTTTATGGGACTGTACCAGTTTACCACAGCCCATCGCTGTTTTTGGTGGTTTGCTCAACGCCTGAGACTTTTGCTTTGGCACCGATATGGTTGATACGGCCGGCAGACAAGCACAAATGTCATGATAATTGCTACTGCGTTCTTTTGCAAAGCAGACCCGCTTTGAAGCTCCGCAGGCGGGGGCTGGGAGCCGAGGGCGGTCCTATAAAGACTGCACAGCCGCCTCTGTATAAAAGTAACCGCGAAAACGCGAATCCACGTAAAGTGGTTCCTTCCTAAAACCGATAAAGTGAATATGGATTTGGTACTGCAAGAGCAAAGCACCGCGCGTATGAAGATTCGGTATTTTACGCAGTAACTCCAGATATGGCAAAGCGGGGTGTCGATAAAGAGAGGGTGAATTATGTCGGTTAATTCAAGGGAGGCAAAAATTTTCGCTGCACTGCTGGTCTCGATGACAACCGGTGCGATAATTCTGATGGCTTTGGGTAATAATCCTCCGTCGGCCGGCGCGTTTTGTCTTAACAGTTATTATCGTCTCGAGCCTGTCGAAGATGCGATTTGTTCCCGACTCTCCCAATCAACCGGTCGGTGGAACAGTATTGAAATCTACTACAGCGGCACCACCGCCGGCAACGTCGCGCAGTTGGCTTCTCTCAGCGGTCTTGCCGGCCCGGAGGACATCAACTGTCACTTCGTCGTCTGCAACGGTCTCGGCGGGGCCGACGGCGAGATACAATCGACCGAAAAATGGCAAAGACAACTGTCGACAATACCGGGCCGAACGTGGTTCGGCAGCCACCAGACTATCCGAATCTGCATCATAGGCGACGGCAAAACCGCCCCCGCAACCGACCAGCAGATTAGAAGAGCGGAGGCACTGACAGAAACACTGTACAGAAAGTTCAACATTCGACCCGAAGACATCTACCGCCCCGACGATTGGCAATAACAAACCGACCGTAACAAGTGCGGACAGTAGCTTTTGTATCACATATAGGACTCGACAAATCCTGCGGTCCTATAAGAATGCCTATGCTGCAGTCACGCCGTAGATGCGTCTGAAAAAACAAATCCGCGTTAAGTTTCAATTTGACGAGACCGATAACAGGGACGGAACCGGGACCCCGTTAGCGAGGGTCCAGACAGGTGGAAATTCAGAAGGGACTCGAAAATGTTATTGAAAAAGTCAAAAGTGCTGCTGGATGCAATTTTGGGTTGGTTCAGCAGTTGGTTAAGCATGGATATGGGCATTGACCTCGGCACCCGCAACACGCTGGTGTGTGCGCGGGGAAAAGGTATTGTCCTGAACGAGCCGTCCGTAGTTGCCGTCAACAAGCAAACCAATGCTGTTCTCAACGATGGTGAGGCGGTCGGCTGGGTTGCGCATGAGATGCTCGGCAAGACGCCCGGATCCATAAGCGCCATAAGGCCCCTTAAGGCCGGCGTCATCAGCGACTTCGAAATCACTGAGGCAATGCTGGGCTACTTTATCAGAAAGGTACATGCCAAGGGCAGAGGTGGCCTGGCCAGGCCCCGCGTGGTGATTGCCGTGCCGAGCGGGATAACCGATGTCGAGCGCCGGGCGGTTATCGACAGCGCCGAACGTGCGGGGGCCCGAAAGGTTTATCTGGTTGACGAGCCTATGGCCGCAGGAATCGGGGCTGGCCTGCCCATCACAAGTCCCACCGCTTCGATGATTGTCGATATGGGCGGCGGAACCACCGAGGTAGCCATCATGAGCCTGGCCGATATCGCCGTTTGTGAATCCATCCGCGTCGGCGGCGACAACATGGACGAGGCAATAATAAATCATCTCAAGAAGACCTACAACCTGCTTATTGGCGAAAGGCGAGCTGAAACAGTCAAAATCGAGATCGGTTCGGCCGCCCCGCTTCAGCAGGAATTGACGATGGAGGTGGCTGGCAGGGACACTATTTCCGGCCTGCCGAGAAAAGTCATTATCACAAGCGAGGAAATTCGCAACGCCCTGCAGGAACCCATCTCCGCAATCATAAATGCAGTCACCACAACGCTGGAAAGGGCCCAGCCGGAGTTGGCCGCCGATTTGATCGACAACGGCATACACATCTGCGGGGGTGGCTCGCTCCTGCGCGGAATGGATACGGCGCTGGCGATTGCAACGGGGCTGAAGGTCTACAGAGTGGAAGAGCCGATGAGCTCCGTAGCGCGAGGCACCAGCATATACATGGAAAACCTCGAATTGTGGAAAGACACAATGGACCACGGTGAGAACGGACGGGAATAATCCGCTGCGGTCCATTCGTGATGGTCTGTGCGTAATACGCGATATGCAGCACCAAACAGGATTATGGCCGCCAAACAAACCAGAGTTTCCAGACGTATTTTATTTACCTGGCTTATGCTGGCCGGGTTCATATTTCTTTTTGCTCCCGATAAGTGGACAAACAAACTCCAGCTTGTGTTTGCCTGCATTTTCCATCGGCCTTTGAGTGTCGGCCGAAGCTTTTCACTTTCCATGCAAATGCAGGGGCCGGTTGCACAGGTCGTCAGTCGAAGCCAGTATAGTATGCTCCAGAATCATCTGGCTAATACGATAGAATGGCTGAATCAAGAGCGCCAAAAAGTCGAAAAGCTCTCGGGGCTGCGCGACAGACCCGTTTGGAAAGGCGCTAATTTCGTGCTGGCCGACGTCATCACAACCTCTATCGGCGCTTCGCATGGCAGACTGATTATCAACCGCGGGCAAACCGACGGTTTAGCCAAAGACCAGTTCGTCCTTGGCGACTACAGTATCATTGGAACCGTATCGGACGTTGATGCCCGCACGGCCCAGGTAACCTTGATTACCGACCCGACATCAAAGGTCGCGGTAAAGACAGCAAAGAGCATACAATCAAACACATCACGGTCGCGACCGTCCGACGAGTTGCAAGATGCGCCCCTGATGATAATGCAGGGAAGCGGCAACAATTCCGCCAAGATTGAACTGCTTCCCGCGAAATACAAAGTAGAAGTCGGGGACGTTGTTTATGCCCAAAAGAAACCCGGCTTTCTGGAAATCCCGATGATTACAGCAAGAGTAACCTGGTGCAAAAGGGATGACGAAAATCCTCTGCTCTGGGATATAACGGCAGAACCTGCCTGCGACATCGAAAAGCTTAAAGACGTCACCGTTATCATAATGAACCCGCAAGAGTAAAAGCGAGCACCTGCTCAACACCATAGCTGTCATGCAACCCCTTCTGAAGGAGCATAAACCACCTCTTAGAAATCACAGAGCAGGCCGAGTCGGGTTTTTCAACTCGAAAGGAAAGAATCCAATCGATGCAAGACACGAGTCGCCTTCGATACAATTCTTACCCAATTGGCATCATCAGCGTTTTTTTCGGCGTGCTCCGGCGGGCTAAGTGCGCCGAAAAACCTTGCGGTATGGACCTATAAAATCCTCCCTTTCTCGCCAATAAGCCCACAATCTGTCTAACAGGGGCCGTCTTGCAGGTATTTCTTTTGAATCAAAAGGTGCTTTGAGGTATAATGCTGACAACACTTCAGGGATGGGGGTCTAAAGCCGCAAGACCAAGAGCAGCCAGGGTGGGTGATAATAAGGGGCTCGATAATCCGGTTACGATGGGGGAAGTATCTGTTGAAAACCGCAAGGCATAAAGCTTTTTGCCGCTTTTTTCTCGGTTCGACGGTTCTGCCTGGCGTAGTCTTGGTCGCAACAATTATCTTTACGTTCGGCAGTATTGGGACAGGCTCTTTGAAGCCGAGCAGCCGGCTGATTCTGCTTAGCGCCACACCGGCCGAGGAAAAGGCCCCAAGCCGGCGGGCCTCGAACGGCAGCGAAATAAACGCGGCAGAGCAGACTGACGGCTGGCAAGTCGTGAAAATGCGCGTAACGGCCTATTGCCCGTGCGAAAAGTGTTGCGGAGAATACTCGGACGGCGTAACGGCCTGCGGGCACAGAATACGGTCAGGGGATGCGTTTGTCGCAGCGGATAAACAGTATGCATTCGGTACCGAGATGATAATCGCCGGGTACAATAACGGCGAGCCTGTAAAGGTTCTGGACAGGGGCGGGGCCATAAGAGGAAACCGGCTCGACGTTTTCTTCCAGTCCCACGATGAAGCTCTAACTTGGGGCGTTAAATACCTTTACGTCAAAGTACGGCCTGCTTCCAGCCGGACATAACCCAGCCTGGACAAACAATAGGGTAAGTCAGCAAGGTACGGGTTTCGAACCAAACGAACGAATTTGCCCACTAATACCTCGCCTATTTACCAAATGCAAGCCCGGATAAGCATAAGTATTTGATTGGTATGGAATTAGATAAAGCTCAAGGCGCCAAGAATAAATAGCTGCGGTGCAAAAAAACGCACATCAAATACACTGATTCCTCAACCAAATCCGCGGCTCCATGACAAGCAATTGCCAAAAACCGGCGAAAATCAGCAAGAACATGGCGAAATATCCGCGTTTTGAGCCAAAACCAGCGAAAGACTTCTCTGCCGTTATCTACTGTTTTGCTGTTAGTTGCGCAAGAACACGGTCTTGCTTGTGGGGGACGTGCAGAACACACAGAACGCAAAACCTTCGCCTCGCGCGGGGCCAATTCCAAAAATTTGGATTTAATTTGCAGAATTATGGGATTTTATAATCAACATTTGGGCTGTCAGATTCGGCAATAGTATAGAGGGTGGATGGCTTTTTGGTGGCAGTAGGGCAAAAGTCGGCAGTGACAAGTCGTTACTTGTACCTGCCGGGCTAAATGGAGAGGTGTTTTGTTAATAGGTGTATTCAGCTTAATATAAATGGCGCATGGCTGCTTTGGAATCTGGCGGTTGAAGGATTTATCCACACCCGCCTCGTACCGGCGGTTGAAGGAGCAGTAAAATGGAAACTCGCCTGAAACATACAAGTTCTTTTGGTAAGCGACAAAAGTGCGCAATATCCTGTCTGGCCTATGTCTTATCCGTTTGCACAGATGATTGCAGCAATTGCCGGGCCGCCGATTGCAAAGACGTGATATTCATAGCAGAAATTGCGCCCCCGCGGAAAAAGGGGAGCTTTTGGCCGTGTTTTAATTAGACCGCGGTTGGGGCAGACAGTCTGCCCCTGCGGCGGCTGCGAATATGAATGAACAGTGTTGTCGCAGATTTAAGAGGATTACGAAGACGGGTTGGTCACAGGAGAAAGGAATGCTGACGGCAAAAGACATTATGACGAAGGACGTAGCCTATACGAAAAAAGATGCGCCTATATACAAGGCCGTAAAGCTGCTGATAGACAACGAGATTACAGGAATTCCCGTGGTTCAGGATGATATGACTTTAGTGGGAATTCTCACGGAAAAAGATGTTTTAAGACTCTACCGGGCGCCGGCATACGGCAGGGGCAAGACAGTTGATGATTTTATGACGCAGCCGGCCGTTCACTTTGACCAGAACGAAAGTCTGGATGACATTTGCAACTGCCTGATAGATTATACTTTCAGAAGCGTGCTGGTAACATCCAAGGGGAAATTGGTTGGGATTATCAGCCGGCCGGACATCATAAAATGTATTATGGAGTTAGCCGGTGAGAGTGCGGTAACGAGCGGCCGTGGGGCTATGGCGGGTGGCCGAAAAACGTGAGTTGACGTTGAGTATTGGGCCCGTTGGCATACGCGTTCTGCATTAATCCGGCTTAATAGCGACGAGAGCTGAAAATCAAGAGTCAAAAAAACCGTTGCGGTGCGGCATTCAAAATTGCGTAAGCGGAAATAGGCTGCATGCCTGCTTCTGCGGGCGCGGTTTTCGCCTGCTCGGCCGGCTCTTCACAAGCAATTGCTTTTTCCCCTTTGCAACGTATGCCTATTCTTTTACAACATAAGTCAGTACGCTTACCGATGCCGGAGGCAGCTTAATCTTGTCCTTCTCACCGAGCGCCGAGCGCATGTCGCGCGGGACAACAAGGTTGGGCTGGTCAAACGTGTTGTGAGCATGTATGTCATCGGCGGACAGGACTCGCCACGATTTGAGCCTGACTTTGGAAAGGCCCGGGAAAAAGGTCACTACAAGGTCGGTGGGGTCGGTCGCGTGAGTATTTACCACGCTGAGCGTGAGTGTGCCGTCCTTTTTCGAGCAGCAAGCGGCTATGCGCGGGAGCATACTCGGCTGGTTGCCCCCATCGTTAAAGTGAATCCGCTCGGTTAAAGCCTCACATTCGAGGGCCTCCGCCCCCTGGTGAGGAACAAACATCTCAAAGATATGATAGGTGGGGGTAGTAATCATCTTTGGGCCGTCGGTCAGAATCATGCACTGCAGGACGTTGATGGTCTGTGCGATGTTCGCCATACCGATCTTGTCACAGTGGCGGTTAAAGATGTTTAGCGTCAGAGCGGCCAGCAGCCCATCGCGCATGCTGTTTTGCTGACGGAGGAATCGGGGGTTGGTGCCAGGCATGGGATGGTGCCAGGAACCCCATTCGCAGACCGCGAGCTTGACGCTGTGGCCGGGGTCGTACTCGGCCATGATTTCCCAGTGTTTGAGGGCGATTTCTTCGAACTTCAGGCCCTTTGCCAGCAGGCCGTACCATTGGTCGGTGGTGTACTCTGTGGCGGTACCGTAAGCCTTGCCGCTGGTGTAATAGTGCATATCGAGGGCCTGCACTCTCCCCAGTCGATTTCTGCCTTTGGTCTCTTCGCCGACGATTGTCTTGAAGAAGTAGCGGGTCCAGTCGTAGGAGTCGCTGGATGGCCCACAGGCGATTCGGTAGAAGCCCTCCTTCGGCGGAAAATGACAGTACTCGGAAAACTGCCGATAGAGCAGCCCGTAGTGGCTGGGGTCCATAGACCCGCCGCAGCCCCAGTTCTCGTTGCCGATGCAGATGTAGCGGACGTTGAACGGCTCCGGGTGGCCGTTCTTCGCTCGCAGGTTTGCCAGCGTCGAGTCACTGCCCACATTAAGGTATTCCAGCCAGTCGCGCATCTCCTGGGGCGTGCCGCTTCCCACGTTGGCGGCGATCATCGGCTCGGCGCCGACTTGTCGGCAGAAATCGATGAACTCGTGCGTGCCGAAGTGATTGTTTTCGATGACCCGGCCCCAGTGGACATTTATTCTTTTCGGGCGATTCTCGCGGGGCCCAATGCCGTCCTGCCAGTGGTAGCTGTCTGCGAAGCAGCCGCCGGGCCAGCGGATGACGGGAAGTTTGATTTTCTTGAGCGCCTCCACGACATCGGTACGAATGCCGCGGACATTGGGAATCTCGGAGTTTGGCCCCACCCAGATGCCTTCTTCAATGCAGTGACCGAGATGTTCGGCGAAGTGGCCGTATATATTGGGGTTGATTGTGCCAATCCTGCGGTCAGTGTGTATAATGACGGCATGCGCGGGGGCGGGAGTCTGGGCCGCTCGCAACACCCCGGCAAGGAAGGCCGTCAGCAAAAAGATGCCGAAAAACAAGATATGGGCATTTGTCCGGCACTGTCGTATCGAATCTGACATTTTGTGTTCCTCCTTTCGTTGAGTTCGGTTCTTGTCCGCCAATAATCAGTCGTTACTTCCGTTAACCGGTGAAATACATATACGCCGCCACGATTATCACAAGCAAAACAATCGAGAAGATAACATCGGCTTTCGTCCAACTGAACCGCGACCTTTGGCGGTCCTCCAACGTTCTCGTTCCATATGTAAGACCGCTTATTTTTTCGTAGGACGGCGGTTCCGTCAGATAGCTGACCGCAATCATCACAACCACGCATACGATGAAAATCAACAGGCTGTAGTACTGAAAGAAAATGTTATTGATAATCCAGAAAAACGACCCTTGCTCATAGTGGAAGCCGCCCAGTTTAACAGGCGTATCGACAGCGAGGCGGAACAGGCCCAGCAGAAATCCGATAATCAACGCCGCCAGGCAGCCCTTGCCGTTAAGGCGTTTCATAAACACGCCGAGGAAAAAGACCACAAAAATCGGCGGAGCAAGGTATGCCTGAACGCCCTGCAGGTAATCGTATAAGCCCTTGCCGCCTCGGATTACAGGTATCCACAGCAGGCCAATCAACACCATCACCGTGGTGGCGACCCGACCGACCCACACGAGTTTGTGCTGTGTGGCCTGCGGACGGAACTTGGAGTAAAAATCCATCGTAAACAGCGTCGAAGACGCATTGAAAACGCCCGAGAGCGAACTCATCAGCGCCGCCAGCAAGCCGGCTACCACGATGCCCCGCACGCCGACGGGCAGAACCGTCATTACCAGCATCGGGAATGCCGCTTGAGCCTCGTCGCGGATGACCTGTCCCTCGCCGCCGATCAATTTCTGCCCAATCTCCGGCACTTTGCCGCTGGCGCCGAGGGCAAAGCAGATCATGCCGGGAATGATAAAGATAAAGACAGGCAGCAGCTTAAAGAAAGACGCACATATCGAGCCGCGCCGCGCCGCCCGTTCGTTCGGCGCACCCAGTGCGCGCTGAACAATGTACTGGTCGGTGCACCAGTACCACAACCCGATAATCGGTGCGCAAAAGAGCATTCCCAGCCAGGGATAATTGTCGTTGAAGTACCAGGCCATACGACCGGATTCCCTGACCGGCGCCCAGGTGCCTTCGATATTGGCCGGAACCAGCGGCTTCCAGAGGTTGAACATCTCGGAGCCGCAAACGGCCCGCAGTTCGCCCCACCCGCCAAGAGCCCTAAGGCCAAAGACGGTCACCAGAACCGAGCCAAAGACCAGAATAAGCGTCTGGACGGCTTCAGTGTACGCCACCGCCCGCAGGCCGCCGAGAACTGTGTAAATACCCGTCAGGACAATCACGAGAAATGAGCCTACCCAGAAGCTGTCAAGCCCCATGAAATTGACGTCCGGCAGCAGGACGCTGAATACTATGCCGCCGGCAAATATGCCCACGGCGATTTTTGTCAGCACATACGCCACAAGCGAGATGATGGACAAGACCCAGCGCGCCGTAGGCGTAAAGCGTCTTTCGAGGAACTCGGGCATAGTGAATACCCTGGACCGGGTATAAAACGGAACCATCACCCAGCCGAGCACCAGCAGGCACCACGCATGAAGCTCGTAATGAGCCATAGCCACGCCGTCGGTGGCGCCCGAGCCGGCCAGGCCTACCAGGTGCTCCGAGCCGATATTGGAGGCGAAAATCGATGCGCCGACGATGAACCAGCCGAGGTTGCGGCCCGCAAGGAAGTAATCATCGGCGGTATCCCTGCTCTTTAGAATCACCCACCAGGCAATGCCGAACAGGATGGCAAAATAAACGCCCAGGACTATCCAATCCCAGCTCACAAGCGCCGCTCCGGCGGCCCCAAGCACTTGAAATGCTGCCATAAAAAATCCTTTCTAATTCCTTTTCCGATTCCTTGAAGTCACCAAGCACCTAAAAGAGTGAATCCGGGCATGAAAACGGAGGCGCTATACGCAATGCACACAATCCTGTTTTCATCACAATACCGAGCCCTTTTCCTACGGCAATTCCTGTGATTACGGCAGCCTTGTCTTCGATATCGGAGGACAAAACTGTAAGTGCGGGAATTTTACATATTCGCATGGGGTGTTGCAACATATTTTGTACAAGACGGCCTATTCGATTGTCCCTGCCGGATCGGCCAAAAATAGCGGAGATTACCTTGTTGAAATTTGAGCTAAAGGCGCTTATTATCATTGGCATTGTGTTTGGGCCGAGAATCCCGATTGTTGGTTTGTCGGGGTCTGTACCGTGTTTATGGGCCTCTCATAAAATGGAAAAAAGAGAATTACAAAAACTGGAGGACAAAGCATGGCTTATGCAATTGGCTTGGATTACGGAACCAACTCCGTAAGGTGCTTGATAGTTGATGTCAAGAACGGCAGTGAGCTTGGCACGGCGGTGCACGAATACGAAACCGGCGAGGCCGGCATCATACTCAACCGCTCGGACCACAATTTGGCAAGACAAAACCCGGCGGATTACCTCAAGGGCGCCGTGGTTGCGGTTAAGGCGGCGCTGGCCAGAGCAAAGAAAGCAAACAAGAAATTCGACGTAATCAAGATTATAGGCATCGGCGTGGACACAACAGGCTCGACTCCGCTGCCGGTTGACAGAGACGGGACGCCGTTGAGCATGAAAAAGGAGTTCAGGAAGATTCCGAACGCATGTGCGTGGCTGTGGAAAGACCATACCGGTTACGCCGAAGCGGCGGAAATCACCGAACTGGCGGCAAAGGAGCATCCGGAGTATCTGGCCAAGTGCGGCGGGACATATTCATCGGAGTGGTTCTTCAGCAAGATACTGCATTGTTTGCGAACGGACCCGAGGGTATTTGATGCGGCCTATAGCTGGGTTGAGTGTGCAGATTATATTCCGGGCGTTCTGACGGGGACACAAACGCCCGATGTCGTCAAGCGCAGCCGGTGCGCGGCCGGGCATAAGGCGATGTTTTCGAACGATTGGGGTGGCCTGCCAGCGAAAGATTTTCTCGCAAAGCTGGACCCGAAGTTCGGTGAGCTTCGCGACCGGCTTTACGAACAGACCCACACGGTAGAAACCGAAGCCGGAAAACTGACCGAAGAATGGGCAAAGAAACTGGGACTGCCGGTCGGGATTCCGGTGGCGGTGGGGGCCTTCGATGCCCATTTAGGCGCCGTCGGCAGCGGGATTGCGCCCGGCAAACTTGTCAAGATAATCGGCACGAGCACCTGCGACATGCTCGTATCCGAAGCGAGCCGCCAGTTCCCCGACATTCCCGGGATATGCGGGATAGTTGACGGCTCCATAGTGCCTCACTTTTTCGGTCTGGAGGCGGGCCAGTCCGCGGTCGGCGACATATTCAACTGGTTTGTGAATTATATCCAGCCGGGCGGGAAATCGAACGGTTCCCACGAGGCCCTTACCAGCCGGGCGGCGAAGCTCAAGCCCGGCCGCTCCGGTCTGCTGGCGCTCGACTGGAACAACGGCAACCGAACGATACTCATCGACCAAAGGCTTACGGGCCTGCTGCTGGGCCAGACCCTGCACACTGAGCCGGAAGAGATTTACCGCGCCCTGATTGAGGCGACGGCGTTCGGCGCCCTTACCATTATCAACAGGTTTGAGGAATACGGAGTCAAGGTGTCGGAGGTCATAAACTGCGGCGGTATTGCCGAAAAGAATCCGCTGATTATGCAGATTTACGCAGATGTCACCGGCAGAGAGATGAAGTTGAGCCGGTCGGCCCAAGCCTGCGCTTTGGGTGCGGCCATTGCCGGCGCGGTTGTGGCCGGCAAGAAAGCCGGCGGCTACGACAGTGTCCCCGAAGCCCAGGCTGCTATGTGCGGCGTTAAAAAGAAAACCTTCAAGCCCATTCCGGCAAATCATAAGGTTTATCAGGAGCTTTATTCGGTCTACAAGCAGCTCCACGACGCCTTCGGTCTACAGAGCTACTCAGGCACAATGGCGAATGTAATGAAAGACCTGCTGGCAATAAAAGACAAGACCACTGCTTAGATGCTCAGCACCGCTTGCGCCGGTGCTGATTGAGTCACGCATCTGCACGGAGACGAAATGACGCGTAAAAAGACAGCGACGATTGATGCGGGCTGATTAATGTATGATGAACTAAGAGAAGCGGTTTGTAGCGCCAATATTGAGCTTCAGGCTCACAAGCTGGTAATCTATAGCTGGGGAAACGTCAGCGGAATAGACCGTGCTTCGGGTGTGGCGGCCATTAAACCCAGCGGGGTCACGTACAATGACCTGACGCCTGATAAAATGGTATTACTTGATCTGGAGGGAAATGTTATCGAAGGCAAGCTCAGGCCTTCATCCGACACGCCCAGCCATCTTGAACTATACAGAAATTTCCAGGCCGTCGGGGGGATATGTCACACGCATTCACCCTATGCGACAATGTGGGCCCAGGCCTGCCGGGAAATTCCCTGCTTCGGAACCACCCACGCCGATTATTTCTACGGTCCTGTCCCCGTCACGGAGGTAATGACGCCCGACGAGATTGCGAGCAACTATGAGCTGAACACAGGCAGGGTCATAGTCAGACGATTTGACGGCCTGGACCCAATCCAGATGCCCGCGGTACTGGTGACCAATCACGGACCTTTCACCTGGGGTCGCACGCCTGCGGATGCTGTCGAAGCCGCCGTCGTCCTGGAGCAGACAGCCAAGATGGCCCTCGGCACAATAATGATAAACCCCAGCCAAGTTGGCATTTGCCAGGAGCTTTTGGATAAACACTATTTACGTAAGCATGGCGAGGATGCTTACTACGGCCAGAGGGACAGCCGGGGAGGGTGACTTGACACGACTACATATCAGAGAGGCCGCTCTTTTTCGGAAGCTGCGGGCCGCGCAATGGAAAACGGCAGGCGGATTCGATTTTAGAACCTTGAATTGAAAAGGGCATTATGGAAGATCCAAACGCGGCTCTGGGAATAGCCTTGGGAATCACGGCGGGGGCCTTTCTGGGTTCGTTCGCACTGCCCATGAAAAAGACCAGCCGGTGGCAGTGGGAGAATACCTGGATTATGTATTCGTTCTGGGCGTTGATTGTGCTGCCGGTGGTTCTGGCCTTCCTGACCATTCCGGGGTTTCCGGGCATCTATGGGTCCGTATCGGCCGGTACAATCCTGGCGGTGTTCTTGTTCGGCGCCGGCTGGGGTGTGGCCAACGTGGGATTCGGCACCGGCTTGAAATTGCTGGGCCTGGCGCTGGGTACCGCTATTGTGCTGGGGCTCAACAATGCTATCGGTGCAATCGTGCCTTTGATTCGGGACCATCCGGAGGATTTCTTCAAACCCGTCGGTTTGGCCATTACGACGGGAGTGGCGGTGATGCTGGTGGGCATTGCGGTCTGCTCGGTGGCGGGGGCAAAAAAGGGAAAGGCCCTCAGATCCTCTGAGACGGAATCGGCCCGGAGAGAAGGGGGCGTTTTTGTCAAGGGACTGATTGTTTGCCTCGTGGCAGGGGTATTCGGCGCGATGTTCAACTTTGCGCTGATTGCAGGCAAGCCTATAGAGGAGCAGGCCGTTGCCGCCGGCGCCACACCGCTCAACGCGGCCAATGCCACCTGGTGCCTGTCTTTATTGGGGGGCTTCGTGGTGACGCTGCTTTACTGCCTGTACCTATATAAGAAGAACAACAGCTTTCGGCTGTTCACCCACAAAGAATCAAAGATGAACTGGCTGCATACTTTTCTAATGGGTATAATGTGGTTCGCCGGCGTCGCCATATATGGTATGGCGGTCTCGAAGTTAGGACGCCTTGGGCCTTCGATTGGGTGGCCTGTTATTCAGAGCATGGCCGTGGCCAGCGGCAACGTCTGGGGCATCGTCACCGGAGAATGGAAGGGCACGGGCAAGGCGCCGCTCAGGACAATGATTGCAGGCCTGTTGCTGCTTTTCGCCGGTATTGTGGTTATCGGCTGGTCGAGCACATTGCAGGATGTATGAGCAATATGGAAGGCATCGCGTTGGAGTAATGATTCAATGACCTCAAGAGACAGAATCCGCAAAGCACTGAATCACCAGGAACCGGACAGGATACCCGTGGACCTGGGCGGTTCCATCGTTTCATCGATTACCAAGAATGCTTACAGAGATCTAAGAGAGCGATTAGGACTGCTGGCGACAGAGCCTGAAATCATCGACATTGTGCAGCAGCTCCCGAGAGTGGAAGACGACGTGAGAACGGCATTGAAGATAGACACCGTACCGTTGGCGGCCGGCGCCGGCTCGGCCTGGGAGCTGAAAATAGAAGAGGAGGGGGATTATCTGTTGCTCTACGATGAATGGGGTTCACGTCTGAGAATGCCCAAGCAGGGCGGACATTATTTTGACTGGTGGGAATATCCGCTAAAAGAGTCGACGATGGATGCGCTGAGGAAATTCAAGTGGCCCGACCCCCACGACCCGGCGCGGTATGCAGGTCTGAAAGACAAGGCCAAAGAGCTTTACGAAAACACCGAGTACGCAATTGTGGGCAGCGCGCTGTCGGGCGGCGGCATCTTCGAGCAGCCAGAGCGCGTCAGGGGCAGCGTCGATTTTTTTATGGACCTGGTATCAAACGAGAAATTTGCAGACGGTCTGATGCAGGGATTTACCGACTTTTACATTGCCGAATACGGTCACTTTCTTGACGAGGTAGGCGACTATATCCAAGTAATTGTGTACTGGAATGATGTGGCCGGACAGAACGCGCCGCTGATTTCTCCGGAGCTTTATCGCAGGCTAATCAAACCAAAAGAGCAGCGTCTTTTCTCTTCGATTAAGAAGAAAACGAACGCGAAGATATTCTATCACCTGTGCGGGGCCGCGTATGAGTTTATACCGGATTTGATTGAAATCGGCGTCGATATTTTGAATCCCGTTCAGGTAAGCGCCGCAGGGATGGATACCGGGAAACTCAAGAGAGAATTTGGCAAAGATATCGTCTTCTGGGGGGGCGGGTGTGATACGCAGCGGATTCTGCCGTTCGGGACCGTTGACGAGGTGAAAGACGAGGTGAAACGGCGAATCGAGGATTTGGCCCCCGGCGGGGGATTCGTATTTCACCCCGTTCACAATATTCAGGACGGCGTGCCGGCCGAAAATATTATGGCGATGTTCGAAACGATATGGGAACACTGGCAGTATTGACAAGAGATAGGAGTGACGAAAATGAAAAAGACCACGTTTGGAGTCATTGTAGGAAACAGAGGATTTTTCCCTGACGTGCTGGCCAAAGAGGGTCGTAAAGACATACTTGACGTGCTCAAAAAGAACGGCTTCGGTGCGGTGGCCCTGCCGATGCAGGAGACCAAGTACGGCGCGGTCGAGACCTTTGAGGACGCCAAGAAGTGCGCTGCGCTTTTTGCCAGGAACGCCGACTCGATTGACGGCATAATCGTGACGCTGCCCAACTTCGGCGACGAAAAGGGTGTTGCCGAGACCATCAAGCAGTCAGGACTTTGCGTGCCGATTCTGGTCCACGCCGAGCCTGACGCCGAAGCAAAAATGAGCATAGCGTACAGACGGGACTCTTTCTGCGGAAAAATCAGCGTCTGCAATAATCTCAGGCAGGCCGGCATCAGCTATACGCTGACAAAGTCGCATACCACAAAGGTCGCCTCGCCCGAATTCAAGAAAGACCTCGATGATTTCGCTTCGGTGTGCAGAATAGTTAAGGGCCTGAAGAATGTCAGGTTCGGGGCCATCGGCGCACGCACCGGCGCTTTTAACACCGTGCGCTACAGCGAGAAAATACTGGAGCTTTCGGGCATTTCGGTAGAGACGATAGACTTATCTGAAATCCTCGGAAAGGTTGCGCGGCTTGCCGACAGCGACAGAGGGGTAAAAGCCAAACTGAACGCAATCAAGACGTATGTGCCCACCGAATCGATTCCCGACGACGGTCTTTTGAAGATGGCCAAATTCGGCTACGTGGTGGACCGGTGGGTCAAGGATCTGGAGCTTGCAGGCACGGCTATTCAGTGCTGGACAAGTCTCGAAGAATTCTTCGGAATAACCCCATGCACCCTTATGAGCATGATGAGCGAGGCGCTGGTGCCGAGCGCCTGCGAAGTGGATATTACGGGCCTGCTCGGCATGTATATTCTGCAATTGGCGAGCGGCTCGCCCAGCGCGATTCTGGACTGGAACAATAATTACGGCTCCGACCCCGACAAGTGCGTACTGTTCCATTGCAGCAACCTGCCCAGGTCGTTCTTCAAGAGCTCGAAGATGGATTACCAGGAGATTATCGCCGGGACAGTGGGCAAGGAAAACACCTACGGCACCGTCGTCGGCAGGATAGCGCCCGCCAAGGCTACCTTCTGCAGAACCACAACCGACGACGCGGCCGGCATAATCAGCGCCTACGTCGGCGAAGGTGAGTTTACCGACGATAAACTCGATACCTTCGGCGGCTACGGCGTGATGAAGGTTCGCAACCTCCAGGCGCTTCTGCAGTACGTCTGCAGGATGGGTTTCGAACACCACGTTGCGGCGAGCATGTGCCGGAAAGCCGAGGCGATTGCCGAGGCTCTGGACAATTACATGGGGTGGGAAGTTTATCTGCACGCGCAGCAGTAAGCAGGACTTACTCTTGCAGAGCTGAAATAAGGATGAGGAAAAGGGACAGATGAAAAAGCAGAGCAGGAGAGAGTTTCTAAAGGCCCTTGGCGCCGCGGCAGCTTCGGCCCCGGTGTTTTCGGTATTGCCCGGATTTGCCAAGGTGGGCGGGGCTCCGGGCGCAGGTAAGAAGCAGCCCAACGTGGTGCTGGTCATTACAGACGACCAGGGATACGGCGACCTGGGCTGTCACGGCAATCCGGTCCTCAAAACGCCGAACCTCGACAGCCTGTACGGACAAAGCGTTCGTCTGAATAATTTCCACGTCAGTCCGACCTGCTCGCCCACGCGCGCCGCTCTTATGACCGGCCGGTACTGCAATCGAACAGGCGTCTGGCATACCGTCATGGGCCGGTCGCTGCTGCGCAAAGACGAAGTGACAATGGCCGACGTATTTACGGCCGGCGGCTACAAAACGGGTATCTTCGGGAAGTGGCATCTTGGAGACAACTACCCCTTCCGGCCTCAGGACCGGGGCTTTGACCAGGTGCTGATTCACGGCGGCGGCGGCATCGGAAATACACAGGACTATTGGGGAAACGATTACTTCGACGACACCTATTTTCGCAACGGAAAGCCGGAGAAATTTACGGGTTACTGCACCGACGTATGGTTTAGAGAGGCAATGAAATTCATCGAAGCCAACAAGGACAGGCCTTTCTTCTGTTATTTACCCACGAATGCTCCGCATGGCCCCTTAAGAGTCCCCGAAAAGTACAGCGCCCCGTACTGGGGCAAGGGCGTCAAGGCTCTTCTGTGCGGAATGATTGCCAATATTGACGAGAATATGGGTTTATTGATGAGCAGGCTGAAAGAGCTGGGCATCGAGGACAACACTATCCTGATTTTTATGACCGACAACGGCACTGCGGGCGGGCGTTTCAATGCCGGGATGCGCGGCAGTAAAGGCTCCGAATACGACGGCGGGCATCGCGTCCCGTGCTTTATTCGCTGGCCTGGAGCAGGCATCGAAGGCGGTCTCGACATTAATCGAATCACGGCTCATATTGATATGCTGCCGACGCTGATTGAGCTTTGCTCGCTCAAAGAGCCGGATGGCGTGAAACTCGACGGCGACAGCCTTGTGCCGCTCTTGAAGGGCAACGACAAAAACTCGCCCGACCGGACGCTTATTACCGATTCTCAGCGCGTCGAGTATCCCATAAAGTGGCGAAAAAGCGCCGTTATGACGGACCGCTGGCGACTCGTTAACGGAGAAGAACTCTACGATATGAAGGCCGACCCGGGCCAGAGAGACAACGTCAAGGATAAATACCCCGAAGTGTTTGCGAAATTGCGTAATGACTACGAGAGCTGGTGGGCCGATGTTTCCGAACGCTTCCTTGAGTACTGCGGAATTATAATCGGTTCGGATAAGGAAAATCCCGCGAAACTGACAAGCCATGATTGGCATGACCACGGACCGTGGAACCAGGACCAGGTCCGCCAGGGCGAGAAACGCAATGGTTTCTGGGCGGTGGAAGTGGCCCGTGACGGCGAGTATGAAATTGCGCTTCGGCGCTGGCCGCTGGAGGTGGATGCGCCAATTACGGCCGCAATTGCCGACGGGCAGGCAATCAGCGCAAGTACGGCCCGGCTCAGAATCGCGGACTTCGACCGGACCAGACCAATCCCCAGGGATGCAGCCGCCGTGACATTCAAACTTAAACTTAAGGCCGGCAACACAAGACTGCAAACCTGGTTTATCGATGATAACGGCGAATCGCGCGGGGCGTATTACGTCTACGCGAAGCGCCTGGACTGATAGTTGAAGGCAAAAGACAAATATGGCTGGGCAAACTCGAAGAGAATTTCTTAAAAACATGGGTCTTGCGGCAACCTCGGCGGGAGTGTTGTCATTGCTGCCGGGTTGCTCCGGGCCAAGCCGGACCACATGGTCAAACCGGCAGAGGCCGAACGTCGTGCTGGTTATAACCGACGACCAGGGATACGGGGAATTAGCCTGCCACGGGAACAAAATCATCAGGACACCGAATCTCGACCACTTGCACGCCGAGAGCACGCGCTTCACGGCATTTCACGTCAGCCCGACCTGCTCGCCGACTCGCGCCAGTCTGATGACGGGCCGACATGAATTCCGGTCGGGCGTAACCCATACATACCGCGAGCGGGAACGCCTGAGCCTCGAAGCCGTGACGATTGCACAGGTGCTCTCGAAAGCGGGATACAAAACCGGCATCTTCGGCAAATGGCATCTCGGGGACCAGGAGCCGTATCAGCCCCACAATCGAGGCTTCGACGAAGTTTTTATTCACGGGGCCGGTGGTATTGGCCAATCTTACAGTTGCAGTTGCGGCGACGTGCCGGGCAACAAGTACTTCGACCCTGTGATTCGTCATAACAGAACTTTTGTCAAGACCAGGGGATACTGCGCCGACGTGTTTTTCACGCAGGCCCTGCGATGGATAAAGCAAAACAAAGACCGGCGTTTCTTTGCATACATTGCCACAAATACGCCGCATAGCCCGCATGTATGCAGCCAGGAGTATTCGAAGCCTTATCTGGACGCAGGCCTCGACGAGAATTCCGCCGCCTATTACGGGATGATTACCAACATCGACGACAATGTCGGACGGCTTCTCGGCAAGCTCGACGAGTGGGGATTGTCCCACAAGACGCTGGTCATCTTTATGACCGACAACGGACATTCGATGCGCAATCTTTATAATGCCGGTATGAGGGCGCATAAGGGGACGCCTTACGAAGGCGGGACACGTGTACCGGCATTTTTCCGGTGGCCCGGTCAAATCAAGGCGGGTGTTGATATTGATGAGCTCTGCGCTCATATTGATTTATTTCCGACATTGGCGGAACTCTGCGGTGCGACTATTCCGGCAAAGGTCAAGCTTGACGGCCGCAGTCTCGCGCCTTTGTTAAAGGACCCGAAGGCCGAATGGCCGGACCGTTACCTTTTTGTTCACCGCGGAAGGTGGGAGCGGGCAAAAGCAAAAGAGGCTAAGTACTCCGGCTGCGCCGTACGCTCCCAGCGATTCAGGCTGGTCAACAACCAAGAGCTTTACGACATCCGGAACGACCCCGGCGAGACCGAGAACGTGATTGACAAGTATCCCGACGTCGTGGTCAAAATGCGAAAAGCCTATGACCAGTGGTGGGACGAAGTATTGCCCGCCATGGTCAACGAGGATGTCCCCTACGCCAAGGAGAACCCGTTTAAGGTCCTCTATCTGAAGCAGCAGGCCGAGAAGGGTATTCCCGCGTGGCCTGCGGAGGAGCAGTAGCCTCAAAAACAAATAAGAGGCTGCCGATGTGCTGTGTGTCGTGTTTATGCTAATCGGCAGAGGTGATACGTTGTGTTTTGGAGAGACTATGAAGAACCAGATAACAAAAAGAGATTTTCTTAAGATTGCCGGGTGGACTGCTGCTTCGGCTGGAGCGTAAAAAAAACCGAAACTTAAAAATCCACGAAATCACAGCTCTTGCCGCAGTATTCCATATATTTGCATAAAATATCAGCGATTGTACGTTATATTGGAACAATGCGTTATGATTTACTATTGTTTGCTGTCTGATGAGACTGGCACAAACAACAGGTCAACGAGGCCCGGTCTCGCTAAGCCGAAAGGAAGGTTATGAAAAGTAAGAAGGTGTCACTACTTAACACTATTGTTTTTATTATCATTGGGTCAATGGTTGTTTGTGGTGCTGAAACAGCGAACGCAAATAAGAAGTGCGCCAATACAAAAGTCGATTACCTTAATCTTGTGCGGTCATATGCTGATGCCATGATAGAGCATGGGCGAGATGTTTATGGGCCGGATAAGACCCCTCTTTTCGCGGTTGCTTTGGATCGCAAGAACATGAAACTGGTTGAAAAACTTGAAAAAACTCAAGGTATTCGAAGTGTTGACCGGCACCTCAAATGTGCCAATCCGATGGTTGACCAAAACCTTTATCAGGTTTTGTACGCTCTTACTGAGGTTACCGGCGAGAAACGTTACGCCCAAGAGGCCGACAAAACTCTGAAGTGGTTCTTCGAGCACTGTCAGAGTCCGGCTACGGGGCTCATGGCCTGGGGTGATCACATCGGATGGGATATTGAGCGGGAAGCTCCCGGCCCCCTTTATAAAGTAAAAAAAGGAAAGAATAAAGGAACGGTAGGCCTTGCGCCGCACGAGTTGTCCCGGCCCTGGGTTCTTTGGGAACGGTCCAATATTCTGGCGCCGAAGGCTTGTGCGACGTTTGCACGAGGACTGTGGGACAATCAAATCCACGAACACAGCGGAGATTTTTCAAGACATGCTGGATGGGCCAAACCTGCAACCAGCGGTGGTTCCAATTATCCCCGTCACAGCGGATTCTACATCGCAGCGTGGGCCGACGCTTACTCTCGTTCTAAGGACCCGATTTTTTTGGAAGCAATTGAGGTTGTAGTGGATTTTATTGAGAGTCGGCGCAATCTTATAACCGGTGCCCTTCCCTGTCAAAGTGGAGAAGACTCCCCGGGTGAAAAGAAAAGGACGAAAAAAGCACTACAAGGTGAAATCCCCAATAACTCAGTTCCAATGCTCCCACGGACAAAAATAGTCTGGCCGCAAAGTGAGTTGTCTCTGGCAGTGGACCTGTGGGACGCCGCAAAGATGGTTCCCGAGCCCCTTGCAAGGAAGATGCGTTTTTGTGCGTCCAAGACCGATCATGTTTTTCTTAGAATCAAGCATGATTTGAGTCCGAACGGTCCGGGCTTTATGTGCGGGGTCAATGCCGATACGCTGGAGCCGCTGACCGGAGGCAAATGGACGCATACACTTACCTGGGACAAAAACACCGACGCACAGGCTGCGATGTTGTGTTATTTGCGTTACTGTCAGGTCGGCCTTGAGGGGTATAAAAAGCTCATACTTGACAGTGCCGCGCGTTATCTGGTGAGCGAGCCTGATGCAGAGGCAATGATATTTCCAGGAAAGGTCGGCAATGCAATTTTCCTGATGGTGGTTGCGCATGAGCTGTCGGGTGATGCCAAATACCTCAAGCGAGCGGATTATTTCGCCGACAAGGCGACCGAAATGTTTTTTGATGCCGATTCGCCTCTTCCCAAGGCCACCTCTATACATCAGCACTATGAAGCCGTCACCCGTTGCGATACTCTGATGATGTCGCTTTTGAGGTTGTGGGAGGCGCATAACCAGCCTGACAAAAAACTGTCGCTGGTTTACAACGACCGATAAAGGTGATTAAGGAGAATATAAAATGTTATTTGTAAATTCCAGTTGGAGCAGCAGATGAACAGACGCAGTTTTTTGAGGACGGCAGGTGTTGCAGTGGTCTCACTGGCCTGTGCCAGGATAGCCATCCCGAAGCCGAAAAAGAAACTCAATGTGGTATTCTTTCTCATCGATGACATGGGGTGGAAAGATCTTGGCTGCTACGGTGCTTCCTTTTTCGAAACGCCGAACATTGACCGGCTCGCGGCGGAGGGCATGCGCTTTACCGACGCTTACGCGGCTTGTGCGGTATGCACCCCGACCCGAGCCAGCATCATGACGGGCAAGTATCCGGCGCGCTTGCATATGGATGGACACATCCGTCCGGACCTCAAGCCTTACCCCACCGGTTCGGGCAAACTCATCAACCCGCAGTTCAAGCAGTGGCTTGAACCAACCGAAGAGACCATTGCCGAGGCGCTCAAGACGGGCGGTTACATATCAGCCAGCATAGGCAAGTGGCACCTCGGTGAGCAAAGCGGTCCGCAGTACCGCCCCCAAAACCAGGGCTTCTCGCGGGTTGTACTGAGCCAGCATCACGGCGATATGAAATACTTCTATCCGTTCGTCGACCGCGAAAAGTGGCCCTACGCAGGTCCCCTGCCGGGCAAGCCCGGCGATTACCTCCCCGACCGCCTTACCGACGAAGCCGTCAAATTCATTGAGGACTGCCGGGACAAGCCGTTTTTCCTCTATCTATCGCACTGGTCCGTACACAGCCCCTTCAAAGCAAAGCAGGACAAGATCAGAAAGTACGAAGCCAAGAAAGAAACGCAAGGGGAAAGACATATTAATCCTGTCTACGCCGCGATGGTTGAGAGTGTGGATGAAAGCGTCGGCCGTGTTATGAGAAAGCTGGAGGAGACGGGCCTTGCCGACCGAACGGTTGTAATTTTCATGTCCGACAACGGCGGCGTCAAAGCGGCTACCTCCATGTCGCCGCTGCGTGGCCAGAAGTCCCTGTACTACGAAGGCGGCATCCGCGTGCCGCTCATCATCAAGGCGCCCGGTTTGACACGACCCGGTTCCCTCTGCCATGAGCCGGTGATTAGCACCGATTTCTATCCGACGATGCTCGAAATTGCAGGGCTGCCCTTGAAACCTGAGCAACACCGCGATGGTGTAAGTCTCGTACCTCTGTTAAAGGGGGCGGACAGTCTCGGTCGAGATGCCATTTACTGGCATTTTCCGCTCTATCACTTCAACGGCTGCACACCCTGCAGCACAGTGCGGGCCGGCGACTACAAACTGATCGAGTTCTTTGAGGACAACCACGTTGAACTTTATAACCTCAAGAACGACATCAGCGAGGAAAAGGACCTCTCGAAAACCTACCCCGAGAAGGCCAAAGAGCTCAGGGAAATGCTGCATCGATGGCGACAGGAAGTGAACGCACAGATTCCCAAACCGAACCCTGATTACGACCCGAATAAAAACCAGAAGAACAAAAAGAAAAAACGAATGTGAATCAGACAAGTAGTAGAGGAATCAGATGAAAGTAGAGGATATGGAGAAGATAGTGAGCAAGCATAGCACCACGCGACGCGATTTCTTGCGGATACTCGGCGCCGGAGCCGCCGCACTGGCCCTGCCGCAATGGCTCAAGGCAAGCAGCGAGAGCAAACAAAGGCCGAATATCCTGTTTATCATAGCGGATGATTTGGGCTACGGCGACCTCGGGTGCTATGGACAGCAGAAAATCCAGACTCCCAATATCGACCGGCTGGCCGCCGAAGGGATGCGTTTTACCCAGGCGTACGCCGGCTCGACGGTCTGTGCCCCATCCCGCTGCAGTTTGATGACGGGGATGCATAACGGCCACAACCGGATTCGGGACAACATACCGCACGAAATCTGGCTGCGTCCTGACGACCTGACCGTCGCCGAAGTACTGAAACAGGCCGGTTACAAGACCGGCGGCATCGGGAAGTGGTCGCTCGGCAATCCCGGCTCCTGGGGAATTCCCAATTACCAGGGTTTCGACTACTGGTACGGACATCTCAATCAGGACCAGGCACACTTCTATTATCCGCATTATCTTTGGGAAAACGATAAGGTTGTTCTGGTCGGCAACCGAGCAAACAAGAACCAGAATTACACACACGACCTGTTTACTGAAAAAGCCCTTTCCTTTATTAAACAGCATAGCGAAGATCCGTTCTTTCTTTATCTTGCTTACACAATTCCGCATTTTTCGGATCATCCGGGCAGTTCCCCCGAGCGCTACATCGTGCCCAGTGACGAGCCTTATTCGAAGAAGGACTGGCCTCAGATGGCCAAGAATTACGCTGCCATGATCACACGGATGGACAAGGACGTTGGGCGGATAATGGAGTTGCTGAAGCAAAAAGGTATCGACGAAAATACGCTGGTTATTTTTACCAGTGACAACGGGCCGCTTGCTCGCGGTTCGATTCCCATCGAGTTTTTCGATAGTAACGGCCAGCTTAGAGGCGGCAAGCGTGATGTGTATGAGGGTGGTATCAGGGTTCCTTTTATTGCGCGGTGGCCGGGTAAAGTTGCTGCCGGTAAGACTAACGATCACGTCCTGGCATTCTGGGATTTTATGCCCACCGCGGCGGAGTTGGCCGGCCTGCCCGCACCCAAACGGATAGACGGAATATCATTCTTGCCTACCTTGCTGGGCCGACCTCAAACCGAGCACGAATATTTATATTGGGATTACGGACACGTCCGCAGTAAGTATATGCAGGCGGTGCGGATGGGCGACTGGAAGGGCGTCCGCGTCGGAAAAAACGCGCCGCTCGAATTGTACCATCTGAAACAAGACCCGGGTGAGACCAAAAACCTGGCTGTGGAAAATCCACAGGTCGTGGCCCGAATCGAAGAGCTAATGAAATCCGCCCGAATCGATAGTGAGGATTATCCAATCGGCGACGTGAAATCGAACCGGAGGCAGTCTTTGTGACAAAAGACAGCCGTCTCCTTGTCGGTTCCACTGATAAGAACCACCACTATCAGAATAGATAAATGGTTCTTCAGTATCGAAATTGCAAAATAGATCTGGAACTTTGCGACAACCCGAAGGCGAAATGATGTTATTAAGACGCGTATATGGCAAATCCAAGTTGATGCAATGAATTTGGACGAACACAATGAAATCAAGGGCAAATCTTAAATCATGGCTGATGCTTGTGTTGGTGGTTCTTGCGTGTGTCCTTGCAGTGCGTTCTGCTGCTGGAAAGGAGCCTCCCGGCCCACAAGATGCCTACATTGACGGTTCCAGTCATGCTTATTACGGCAAGGACCAGGGCGGGTGGAGGAATCTCCGCAACCAATTTACGACGCGTAAGCTTTACGGCCGACAAGGACAGCGTCAGATTCTTCATGTTCTTGATGGACACCCCGAAGAGGCCGTAAAAGATTGCGAACAATGGTTGGCATCTGAACCAAACGACCTTGAGTCTCTGTTCAATCTGACTGTCGCCCGATGCGCACTGAAGGATTATAAGGGTGCGGCCGAATCGATGACCAAGGCGGTGGAAGGGGGCATGCCTTTCGCGCGGTTTCTGGCCGGTCCGAGAGAAATGCTCAAACCCCTGCGAGATACGGACGAATTTCGCCGGTATGCAGCCCGGTACAAGATCCAGCTTATCCACGGTCCCATGCTCGGTTGTCTGACAGATACAACTGCGAAGTTCTGGGTCCGGACGGTTGACGAAGTGCCGGTGCAGGTAGTGCTGAGTACATCGAAAGACCTTTCCTCGCCAATCAAGTCAACAAGAGCATCAACTACCTCCAAAGTCGACTACACGGCGACGGTTGAGGTTGGCGGCCTGAAACCAGGAACCGTTTATTATTACGATGTGATGCTGAACGGCAACTCGGCTTTAGCGTCAGAGCGGCCTTCTTTTCGAACGTATCCTCCCAGCCCGAGTAAGACGCGTCTAAGTGTGGCGTTTGGTGGAGGCGCAAAATATACTCCGGTAAATGAGCGGATGTGGGACACGATCGGCTCGCACAGCCCGCAGGCTCTGCTGCTTTTGGGCGACAACGTCTACATTGACCTTCCGCAGCAACTCGGTGATTTTCACAAATATACATACTATCGCCGACAGTCGAGGCCGGAATTTCGCAGGCTGACCCGTTCCATACCGGTCTATTCAATCTGGGACGACCACGACTGCGCTATAGGTGATTGCTGGATGGGACCGTATCGGGACAAGCCGAGCTGGAAGATGTCCATGCTCGAGGGCTTTCGTATGAACTGGAACAATCCCGGCTACGGAACTGAGCAATGGCCGGCCTGCTGGTTCAAATTCTCGATCGCCGATGTTGATTTCTTTATGCTGGATGGACGATTCTACCGCACTAATCCATACGGCGACAACCCCTCCATGCTGGGCCCTGTGCAAAAAGCGTGGTTATTAAGCGAACTCAAACAATCAAAGGCGACGTTCAAGGTTCTTGCCTCACCGGTGCCGTGGTCTTTCAACACTAAAGGCGCTTCACTTGATACGTGGAATGGATTCAAGGACGAGCGAGAAGAAATTTTTGGTTTCCTCGAAGAAAACAAAATTGACGGCGTTGTTCTTATCTCCGCCGACCGCCATCGCAGTGACGCCCGCAAGATTGAGCGGCCGAACGGATATTCATTTTACGAGTTCGAAAGTTCCAGACTGACAAACGATAGCGTCCACCGCCTGGTGCCGGGAGCTATTTTCGGCTACAACAAGAAACCGTCTTTCGGGCTCCTGAGCTTCGATACCGCCAGGGCCGATCCGACAGTAACCTTTCAGATCATCAGCATCGACAATGAACCGGTCCATAGTCTGACGCTCCAGCACAGTGAAATCTCACATAAGAAATAGAGCTTAATGCAATCTGAGAGCGTAGTAGTCTTGCTCAGAAGTGTAAATGGGAAATCCGGGTTAAAAGAAATATATGGGGTTATTGAAATGAAGGGAAAAACTGTGAGCAGCAAGAACACCACGCGACGCGATTTCTTACGGATACTCGGTGCGGGAGCCGCCGCGCTGGCCCTGCCGGGGTGCATGAGCCGTTCGAATCTGTCCGGGCAGGGGCATTCGGGCAACAAGCCCAACATCATCTTAATAATGGCCGATGACTTAGGCTATGGCGACCTCGGTTGTTATGGCAACACGATAATCAAAACGCCGAACATCAATGCCCTGGCACAGGACGGGATGCGCTTCACGGATTTTCACTCCAACGGGCCGATGTGCAGCCCCACACGTGCGGCGCTTTTAACCGGGCGGTACCAGCAGCGCTGCGGCATCGAGGGCGTGCTCGGGTGGGAGCGCGATAAGGGTTTGGCGTTGAAAGAAGTCACTTTTGCCGAAGTTCTCAAAAGCGCCGGTTACACCACGGCGGCCTTCGGCAAATGGCATGTCGGGCACATCATCCGGTTCGGGCCGGTTCTGCAGGGCTTTGACACGTTCCGAGGCTACTTCAGCGGCTGCCTGGACTACCAATCGCATGTTGACCGACAGGGCAATCTGGATTGGTGGCACAACGGCCGACTTGAGCAGGAAGAGGGGTACGCCACCGACCTTATCGCCAATCACGGCGTGCGATTCATCGAGCAGAACAAGGACAGGCCTTTTTGTCTGTATATGCCCCACCTGGCGGTTCATTTCCCTTATCAGGGTCCGAACGACAAAGCCGACCGCTATGTGGGAACAAGCTGGCATCATCTGAAAAGGGGCAGCCGCCAGGACCGGCGGGCCGCCTATAAGGAGATGGTCGAGTCGCTCGACGACGGGGTCGGACGAATTGTCAGGACAGTCAAACAACTTGGCATCGAGAACAAAACTCTCATCCTCTTTATCTCAGACAATGGGGCGTATTCGGATGTGGGATCCAATGCACCTCTGGCCCGCCAGAAAGGCTCGTTGTGGGAAGGCGGACACCGTGTTCCGTGCATTGCTTACTGGCCCGGCAAAATCAGGCCCGGCACTGTCAATAACCAGACCGTCATGACGATGGACATATTTCCTACAATGGTCACTATGGCGGCAGCAAAACTGCCGGCGGGCCTGAAACTCGACGGTGTCGACCTTCTGCCGACCTTGACCCAGACAGGCAGCTTGCCCCAGCGACCGTTGTTCTGGCGGCATCGGCAGGAAAAGGTTATCCGCAAAGGACCCTGGAAGCTGCTGATAAAAGGTGAGGACCGGTACCTATACAACCTTGCCGATGATATCGGGGAAAAGAACGACCTTGCTCAGGCAAGGCCCGAGATGGTCAAGGCAATGGAGGCCGAATTTCTCGCGTGGGAGGCCGATGTCACCGCCGGTGTGACGTGGGTCCGCAAATAGTCCCGGCGCCCAGCCGTCGGGGCTGACAAACGCCTTGGGAAACAGCAGTAACGTTTGACGAAGAGAAAGGGGATTAGCATGACGGAAAAAAATGCGAAGAGGCAAACAAGAAGAGAATTTCTTAAAGCGATGGGCCTGGCGGCGGCGTCGGCCGGAACACTGCCGTTGCTTGCAACCTGCTCAGGTATAACAACAACAGAACGTGCGACAAGAAGCCAGCCTAATATCCTGGTCATTATGTCCGACGAGCATAATGTGGGTGTTACAGGCTGTTACGGCAATAAGATAGTCCGGACCCCGAACCTAGACGGCCTGGCCCGGCGGGGAATAGTCTTCGAGAACTGCTACTGCAATTCGCCTTTGTGCGTGCCGTCGCGTCTGTCTTTCACTTCGGGCAAGTACGCCTCCCGCGTCGGGGCCTGGAGTAATACCTGCTGGCTGCCCAGCGCTGAGTATCCTTCTTTGCCCCGAATAATGAATGCTGCCGGGTATGAATCCTATCTTTGCGGTAAGATGCACTATGACAGCACGCGACGGTATGGCTTTACGGAAATCGGCGGCAATGCGAACAAAAACACCAAGACAGGAACGGGACAGCGCCGCGACGCCGATGACCTGGAGCCGAAGCCGGGCATTTCCAGCCGTTTCAATGCATTTCATCCGGGCGATAATTCGGGTATTCTAAGGCACGACAGAGCCGTAACGGCCGGTACGACAGAGTTTTTGAAGAATCGCAAGCCAACAGATAAACCGTTTTTCCTGTTTGCCGGATATGTTGCTCCGCACTTTCCGCTGATTGTCCCCGAAGAATACTGGCAGCCGTATAAGGGCAGAGTGCCGATGCCGGTAATTCCCAAAGGACATCTCGAAGCGCAGCCGCGAAATTACAAACATCTGCGGATAGCATTCAACGTCGAGGATGTACCGCCCGAAATCGTGCGCAAGGGACGCGAGCTTTACTACGGCCTGACTCAGTGGTTGGACGAGGAAATCGGCAAAGTGCTCAAGGTGCTCACCGACAGCGAAGTTGCGGACAATACAGTTGTGATATATACCACCGACCATGGTGAGAATATGGGCGAGCACGGCCTTTGGTGGAAGAACTGCGTGTACGAGCACGCCGCCCATGTTCCGCTAATCGTCAGTTGGCCGAAGCGATGGAAGGGCGGCCAGCGGCGGACCGGCGATTGCTCACTGGTGGACGTGGTGCAAACCATTGCCGAGTTGGGCGGTGCCAAAGTCCCTGACGACTGGAACGGCGACTCGATGGTTCCGTGGATGAATGATGCAAAGACCCGGTGGAAAGACGTCGCGGTTAGTGAATATTACGGACACAACATCACCTCAGGCTATGCGATGATTCGGATGGGCAATTACAAATACGTTTATCACACGCCCGCCGACACCGGCCATCCGGCCGAGCGGGAGCTGTATGACTTGCAGGCCGACCCGGGCGAATTCAACAATCTGGCGTGTCGCAAGGAATACGCCGACAGGGTCGCAGCAATGCACAAAGCATTAGTCAAAGAAATCGGGCAGGACCCGGACAAGACCGAGCAGCGCTGCCGCGCCGACTACGCAAAGGGTTACCAGCGAGACCAGGCAAAAACAAAAAAGGCGCCCCGTGACAGAACAGGTTACGGTACGTAAGGCGTGAAAACCTTGTTCGGTGCACAAAGGGAAAGCTGAATGTTGCGAAAAGAGAGCTGTCTTGCAGTTGCCGTTTTAGTTTTGTCTGCGTTAATATCTGTTTTATCAGCCGATGCGCTGGCAGGGGACACGGTTACTATTGTCAGTCCGAAGGACGCAACTCTTCCTGAGCGACTGGCTGCCAGGGAGATTCGCCGGTATCTGTACCTGCGAACGGGCAGGCTGCTGCCTGTCGTCCAAAACCGCAAAAAACTGCCTTCCGAAGCCGACCTGATTGTCATCGCACGGAAAGACCGCGGGATTGTCAGAGATTTGTCAGGCAAAAACGCCGCGCTGAAGTCATCTCTCGCTTCGCTGGGTCCCCAGCAGTATCAGCTTACTACCTTGCGTTTCAACGGTCAGCGGGCGGTCCTGATTGCCGGCGGCGATTCTGCCGGGACACTTTACGGCACGTATCGGTTTGTCGAACATTTCGGTGTGCGGTATTATCTGCACGGTGACACTATTCCAGATGCACAAATTCCATTGGAGCTGCCGGAGCTGTATGAGCGGGGTGGGCCGTTGTTTGAGCTGCGCGGCATTCAGCCATTCCATGATTTTCCGGAGGGCCCCGACTGGTGGAGCACCGACGATTACAAGGCCGTCATCGCACAGCTTGCAAAGCTGCGCATGAATTTCATCGGCCTGCACACATATCCCGAAGGAAGCCACGGACCCGAGCCGACGGTATGGATCGGCCTGGCCGACGACATCGAGCCCGACGGCAAAGTCAAGTTCAGCTACGTCTCCAGTTACGCAAACTCGCTGCGGGGCACATGGGGGTATGCTCCCAAGAGGACCGGCGAATATGTCTTCGGCGCAGACCAGCTTTTCGAACGCGATGATTACGGACCGGAAGTTATGTCCGGGATGGTCCCCTTTCCCGAAACGCCGCAGCAAAGCAACGAGCTTTTCAATCGCACCGGCCGGATGCTCAAAGAAGCCTTCGAGTACGCACACGCGCTGGGCATAAAAACCTGCGTCGGCACCGAGACGCCTCTCACCATTCCGAACGCGGTTAAAGACCGCATCAAAGCTTTGGGCCAAGACCCATCCGACCCGTTTGTCGTGGAACAGCTCTACAAGGGTATGTTCAAGCGAATAATCAAGGCCTATCCGCTGGACTATTACTGGTTATGGACGCCGGAGGGATGGACCTTGGCGGGTGCCAAAGAAGAGCAGGTGCTTGACACGCAGCGGGACCTGCTCACCGCCGTGGGCGCGGTCGAGGATGTCGGGGCGCCGTTCACATTGGCCACCTGCGGCTGGGTGCTGGGGCCGCCGCAGGACCGCGCACGCTTCGACAGAGTCCTGCCAAAACACATGCCGTTTAGCTGCATCAACCGCAACCTCGGCTTTGAGCCGGTGGAGCCCAACTTCGCGCGCCTGCAGGGTCGGCCCAAATGGGCCATACCCTGGCTGGAGGACGACCCGGCGATGATTATACCCCAGCTTTGGGCGGGCCGGATGAGAAAGGACGCAGTCGAAGCGCTCAAGTACGGCTGCACCGGCCTGATGGGCATCCACTGGCGGACGCGGATTTTAGGACCGAACGTCTCGGCGCTCGCTCACGCCGCCTGGGAGCAGACCGGCTGGAAGGCCCAGATAACTGACGATAGAACTCAGCGCGATATGCCCGTGGAAGATTTCTACCAAGACTGGGCGCTGACTCAATTCGGTCCGGAGGCCGCAGGCCCGATTGCCCGACTCTTCGCGCGTCTCGACGGAGGGCCGCCGGCCGTAACCGAAAATCGGCAACCGGCAAATCTGCCGCGGCCATCAACGTGGGTCAGAGGCCCCGGCGGGATTAGGCCCGACGAAAGACCATGGGAAGCGGTACGCAAAGAGTATGCCTTTGTGTCTGAAATGGCACTGCTGCGCGGACAGATCAAAGGGGCCGGTAACCTGGAGCGGTTCGACTATTGGCTGAACAACTTTCGCTATATGCAGGCAATCGGCAAGGTCAACTCCACCTGGGCACGGTTCAACGCCGCTATGGAAAAGGTCCGGGCCGAAACGGACGCCCAGAAGCGCAAAGAATTAGCGCGTGAAATCGCGCTGCCAATCCGCAAAGAGCTGGTGTCTCAACTTGAGGAGGTTCACCGCTATCTGCTGGGGGCGATAACTACCACCGGCGGCATGGGCAACGTCGCAAACTGGCAGCAGCACAATCTGCCCGCATTAATTACCGAACCCGGCAAACAGCTGGCGGAAATCCTGGGCCAGGACCTGCCGGCCGATGCGATGCCTTCCCACGCTTATGATGGGTCGCCACGGATGTTTGTTCCCACCGCCCGCACCAGCCTGATGGCCGGTGAAGACCTGAAGCTGAAAGTAATCGTGCTGGCTGCGAACCAGCCGAAGGAGGCGGTCTTGTACTGGCGACCGATAGGCGAAGAAAAATACGAAAAGATTTCTCTCAAGCATATTGCACGCAGCGTGTATTCGGCCCTCCTGCCGGCAGGAAAGATAAAGGATTCTGACTTCGAGTACCACGTCAAGATAAGCCTGTCTGCCGGTTCGGATATTTACTTGCCCGCCGCCGCGCCCCAGGTCAATCACACGGTAGTCGTAATCAGCCCTGACTAAAGCCGGCTAGTAGTCCGTAACGCCTAAATTACAGGGTATAATTTTTTGAGTTTTGCTCGAGCATCCGCAGTGGTGAATTGCCAATCCACGCTTACCTCTGCGTCGTTACGTTCGGCCTGCCATGTTGACACC